>VFQP010000223.1_pt1 | contig 141313 bp, 136 predicted proteins | sample 3512351 | NCBI WGS metagenome assembly VFQP01 (sample SAMN10412372, study PRJNA504923) | tailings metagenome | isolation source: Relicate 1 Philex TSF1 revegetated site | place: Philippines: Tuba, Benguet | collected 2017-08-29 | reverse complement strand
CCGAAGGCAGCACCACCACTCCCGGAGAGTTCGTCGTCGAAAAGGCCTTCGTCGAATAGGAAGCCCGGCCCGGGTAAATTCGGCAGGCGGCTCGGCACGTTCGAGCCGCCTTTTCCTTGCCCCAACAGGGCACTACCTTCCCGTGCAAATAAATCAATCAGGGAAGGTCAACGTCCAATGAAGATCGCACGCCGTACCGTGGTTGCCGGCAGCCTTGCCGCCATCGCGGCTCCTTCCATCGTCCTTGGCCAGAGCGGACAGACCCGCCTCGTGGTCCCCTATGGTCCTGGCGGCTCGACCGACACCGCGGGCCGGGTGCTGGCGGAGCGCATGTCCGTCGATACCGGCAAGAACATCGTGGTCGAGAACCGCCCGGGCGGCGGCACGATGGTCGGCATGGTGAACGTCGCCAAGAGCAAGCCCGACGGTACCAGCCTCATGGTGCTGACGACGACCGCGGCCCTGCTACCGGCCTTCGACGTGCCAATGCCGATCGATCCACAGAAAGACCTCACGACGGTGGCGCAGCTCGCCGACATCCCCTGCGTGCTGGCCGTCAATGCGAACAACCCGGCAAAGACCTTTGCCGAGTTCATCGAATGGGTGAAGGTCCAGCCCGGCCCGGTCCATTACTCGACCTCCAGCTCGGGTGGTCTGCCGCATCTCTGGGGCGAACTGATCGCGACGCGTACCAACGGCAAGCTGCAGCACATCCCCTACAAGGCGGCTGCAGAAGCCCTGAGGGACGCCGTGGCCGGCCATGTTCCCGCCTTCGTCGACGTCACCACGCCGATCGACGGTCAGATCCGCGCCGGCACGATGCGCGGCCTGCTATGCGGCGCCAAGAGCCGCGTCGCCAACGTTCCGGACGTACCTGTGGCGAGCGAGCTCGGCGTCCCCGAACTCGAAGCCGCGGTGTATTTCGGGGTCGCGACGACGGCCGGCACCCCGCCGGAGGTGATCGCGCAGCATAATGCCGCCATCAACGCGGCGCTCAAGGTCGACGCGGTGCGGGAACGCCTCATGTCGCTCGGCTTCATCCCCACCGGAGGGACGCCGGAGGCATATGCCAAGCGCCTCGCCGACGAGACGGTCCGCTGGCGCAAGGTGATCAAGGACGCAAAGATTCCCGCGCCGACCTGAGACGCCCGTATCTCGACAGATCCGAGCACGGCCCGCCTCTCGGCGGGCCGTTCCTTGTTCCGGCCGGTGTGCCGCTCCGCGGCATTGCGCGGCGCCTCCGGGCCCCTCCAGACAACAAGAGACGAGCAGGCGGCCGCCGGAAGGGTATAGTTCCGCGACCTCGTCATCTCAGGAGACCGATCGTGACTTTGCCGTTGGAAGGGGTTCGCGTCATCGAAGTGGGCCAGGCCCTGGCCGGTCCGCTGGCCGGCGTATTGATGGCCGACATGGGCGCGGACGTGATCAAGATCGAGAAGCCCGATGGCGGCGACGACGCGCGCATCTGGGGCCCCCCCTTCGGTCCCGACGGCAAGACTTCGCTCTACTTCTATTCTCAGAATCGCAACAAGCGCTCGGTCGTGCTCGACCTCAAGCTGGCCGAGGACGTGGAGAAGCTCCACAAACTCTGCGAAACCGCCGACATCCTGATTCAGAATCTCCGCCCCGGCGTGGTCGACGAGGTCGGCATCGGGCCCGACGCGATGCTGAAGCGTCATCCGCGCCTGATCTATTGTTCCATCTGGGCGTTCGGCTACGAAGGGCCGATGAAGATGCGGCCGGGCTTCGATCCCCTGCTTCAGGCCTATGGCGGCATGATGAGCGTGACCGGCCGCCCGGAGGATCCGCCGACCTTCTGCGGCGCCTCGATCAACGACAAGGCGACGGGCATGTTCTGCACGATCGGCGCGCTCGCGGCGCTGCGCCAGCGGGACAGGACCGGCAAGGGTTGCCTGGTCGACACGTCGCTGTTCGACTCCGCCGTCCATTGGGTCGAAGGCCAGGTGAACAGCTATGTCGCCAACGGCACGGTCTCGCAGCGCCACGGCACGGGCAGCCCCGTGATCGTTCCGTACCAGACCTTCGACACCGCCGATCATCCGCTGTGCCTCGCCCCCGGCAACGACCGCCTGTGGTCGCGCTGCGCCAAGGTCCTCGGCAAGCCCGAATGGGCGACCGATCCCAAGTTCGCGAGGAGCGCGCAGCGCGTCGCCAACAAGGCCGAGCTGCTGCCGATGATCGCCGCCGTCCTGAAGACGCGGCCGCGTGCGGAGTGGGTCGCCGCGATGGAAGAGGCCGGCGTCCCCTGCGCACCGGTGAACGACATCGGCGAGGTCGCGCGCAGCGAGCAGATGGCCGCCTCCAAGCTGCTGCAGAAGCTGCCCGATGGCGGTCCCACCGTGGTCGGCCTGCCGATCGCCTTCGATCGCCTGCGGCCGACATCGCCGCGGTCCTCGCCGCATCTCGGGCAGCACACCGACGAAGTGCTGGCCGAGCTCGCGGGGCGCCGCGCCCCGTGACCGCGACCGTGCCGGCGGCAACCCCGCTTGTCGCGCCGTGGCGCATCGGCGTGGATGTCGGCGGCACCTTCACCGACATGGTCCTGCGCGACGCCGGCGGTGGCGTGCGTATCTTCAAATCGCCCTCGGTGCCGGCCGATCCCAGCGAAGGCGTGCTCGGCGTGCTGCGCCTGGCCGCAAGACAGCTCGGCATCGAGCTGACGGCCTTGCTGCGCGACTGTGCCCTCTTCGTCCATGGATCCACCGTCGCGACCAACACCATTCTCGAAAAGAAAGGCGCGCGCGTCGGCCTGATGACGACGGAGGGTTTCCGCGATTCGCTGGAGATCCGCCGCGGCATCCGCGAGAACCAGTGGGATCACCGAGCACCGTTTCCGGAAGTGCTCGTACCGCGCTATCTCCGCCAGCCGGTGCGCGGCCGGCTAGGTGCCGACGGCAGCGAGCTCGCGCCACTCGCGGCGGAGGATATCGAAGCGGCGGCCCGCATCTTCGCCGCCGAAGACGTCGAGTCGGTGGCAATCTGCCTGTTCAACTCGTTCCTCGACGGCCGCCACGAGCAGGCCGCGGGCCTGCATCTCGCCAAGGCGTGGAACGGCAAATGGATATCCCTGTCGAGCGAGGTGATGCCGACAATGGGAGAATACGAGCGCAGTTCGACGGCGGTGATGAATGCGTACGTGGCCCCCAAGGTCACCAGCTATCTCCGCTCCCTCGACGAGCAGCTTCGCCACCTCGGCCTCCGCCGCTCGCTCCTGCTCCTGCAAAGCAACGGTGGCGCCGTCTCCGTCGATCAGGTCGCGGCGCGGCCGGTGATGCTCGTCCTGTCGGGACCTGCCGCCGGTGTCGGCGCCCTGAAAGGCTGCGCGGCCCCGGGCGAGCGCCCCAACCTGGTCTCGATGGAAATCGGCGGCACCAGTTGCGACGTGATGGTCATGGCGTCGGGCGACGTCGCCGTCACCGATTCGCTGGTCATCGATGGCTATCACCTCACCACGCCGTCGGTCGAGATCCACACGGTCGGCGCGGGCGGCGGCACGGTCGCCTGGGTCGACGATGCCGGCCTGCTGCATGTCGGCCCGCAGGGCGCAGGAGCCCGCCCCGGCCCCGCCGCCTACGGTCTTGGCGGCGAAAATCCGACCGTCACGGACGCCCAGCTCGTTCTCGGCCGGTTGCGCCCCGGCCCGCTGGCAGGCGGGGCCGTCACGCTCGATGCGGGGCTGGCCCGGAAAGCCATCGAAACGAGGCTCGCGAAGCCGCTCGGCCTCTCCGCGGAGGAGGCGGCGGCCGGCGTGATCCGCCTGCTCGAGCAGAACCTGCTCCATGCGGTGGAGCGCCTCAGCATCGAGCGTGGGCACAACCCCGCAACCTTCACGCTGGTCGCCGCGGGAGGCGCCGGCCCCATGCACGGCGCCGCGGTCGCCCGGATGCTGGGCAGCCGCCGTGCCCTGTTGCCACGGGCGGCAGGTGCCTTCTGCGCCATGGGCATGCTGCAGTCGGACGTGCGCCAGGACTACCTTCAGGTGTTCCTCGCCGATCTCGACCGCCTCGACGAGGCGGCACTGGAGAATGGCTTCGCGCAGATGGAGCAAAGAGCCAGCGATGCTCTGGCACGCGATGGTTTCCAGCACGACGAGATCGCCCTCCAGCGCGAAATCGATCTACGGTACGAAGGCCAGCAATGGCCTGTGCGCGTCGCCATTGCCGGCGCAGGCCGTTTCGACGCGGCTGCCGCGCGCAGCGCCTTCGAGGCCGAGCATCAGCGGCTCTTCGGACACGTCCAGCCTGGTGGCCACCTCGAGATCACCGCCTTGCGCGTCGTCGGACGCGGGCGCCTCGACTGGACCCCGCCGTCTCCGCGCGCACCGCAACAGGGACAGCCCGAGCCGCGCGAGCTCCGCCGCGTCTGGATCGACGCCAGGACAGGCTGGCGGGAGGTGCCCGTCTATGATGGGCGGGATCTTTCTCCTGGCTGCCGCCTTGCCGGTCCGCTCCTCGTCGAAGAGCGGACCACCACCGCCTTCGTCGGCCCCGACGATCTGCTCGAGGTCGACGAGCGTGACGACTTCCTCGTCCATGTCGGAGGCGCCTCATGACCGAGTCCCTCGATCCCGTCACCCTCGCGCTGGTGCAGAACCGGCTCGACCATATCTCGCACCAGATGGGGTGGGTGATGACGCGCACGGCGCGGTCGCCCATCTTCAGCCAGAGCCACGATTTTTCCTGCTTCATCGCCGATGCGCGCGGCACGCTGATCAGCCAGGCTGACGGCATCCCCATCCATACCGGCGGCGGCGGCTTCGCCGTGCGTGCCATCCTGCGGGACTTCAGGGATGCGATCGAACCGGACGACGTCTTCCTGCTGAACGATCCCTATACGGCCGGCGGCAATCATCTGCCCGATTGGGTGATCAGCCGTCCGGTGTTCGTGGCCGGCCGGCTCGTCGCCTTTGCCTGCAATCGCGCCCATCAGGCCGACATCGGCGGCGGCGCGGCCGGCACCTACAATTCGGCGGCGACGGAAATCTTCCACGAAGGCATCCGCCTGCCGGTGCTGAAGCTCATCGAAGCGGGCAAGGTCCGCGACGATCTGTGGCGCCTGCTGATGCTGAACACCCGCCTGCCCGAGGCCCTGGATGGCGACCTGAGGGCCATGATCGGCTCGACACGAATTGGCGCTGAACGCCTCGCCCTGCTGGTCGAAGAGCTGGGCGTGGAACGCGCCGACGATTTCTTCGAGGGCATCCTCGCGCATGCCGACCGCCGCTTCCAGGCCTGCATCGAGCGTCTTGCGGAGGGCGTCTGGCAGGGCGAGGAACCGGTGGACAGCGACTGCTTCGAGCCTATCGATGCGCGAATCGCGGTCACCGTGACCGTGAGGAACCGCCGCCTGATCGTCGATTTCGACGGCACCTCGCCACAGGTCCGCGGCTTCAAGAACAGTTCGGTCGCCAATTCGACATCGGCCGTCTTCATGTCCCTGGCGTCCTTCTTCGAGCCTGACCTGCCGAAGAACGAAGGTGCCTTCCGCAGCGTCGAGATCCGGCTACCCGAGGGCACGCTGGTCAATGCCCGCATGCCGGCCCCGATGACCATGAACACGGTGTTCGTCGCGCACGAGATCATCCATGCGATGTGGAAGGCGCTGGCCCAGGCGCTGCCGGAGCGTGCCTCGGCCGGCTGGTCGAAAGCGGTGCATGCCGTCACCGCCGGCCTGCACGAGAAAGGCGGTCGCTACGTCATGTACCAGTGGGCCGGCGCTCCGGCGGGCGGAGGCGTGGAGGGTCGCGACGGTTTCCATCTGATCGGCCACCTGATCACGCTGGGCGGTCTCACGCTGCCCAACCTCGAAACCTACGAGCAGCTTTACCCGGTCCGCTTCCGGCGCCAGGAGCTGCGCTGCGACACCGGGGGCGCCGGTCGCTTCCGCGGCGGCGCGGGCTGCGACTACGAGGTCGAGATGTTCACCGCGGCCGACTATGCCTTCCGGGGCGAAGGCGTCGGCGCGCCGTCGAGCTTCGGCGTGGCCGGCGGACGGGCGGGTGCAGGTGGCGCAGTGATCCTCACCCTCGCGGATGGCCGCGAGGTGCAGGCTCCCAAATACGGCGTGGAGCGTCATGGTCCGGCGATCTACCGCGCCCTCTCGCCGGGCGGCGGGGGCTTCGGCGATCCCCGTACCCGCGAGCCGGCACGCGTCCTGCGCGACGTCCGCGACGGGATCGTCAGCCGGGAGGCGGCGCAGCGCGACTACGCGGTCGTCCTCGATGCGGACGGGTACGCCGTCGACGCGACTCGCACCGAAGCCCTGAGGAAAGCCAAGACGTGACGGCCGAGGCGATCCGGGTTGCCCTGACGTTCGTCCTGTCGAATTTCCCCCTCACCTTCCTCGTGCTAGGGCTGGGTGCGTCAACGGTGGCGATCGCCCGCGCACCACGCCCTTTGAGCCGTGCCGTCGCGATCGAGAAGCTGCTCTGCTGGCACCTCTTCTTCGCGATCGGCTGCAGCTACTTCTACAATTTCGTCTGCCACGTCTTCTTCGGGAAGATGGCGGCGGCATTCATCGGCTGGGCCGACAGTCCGTTTCAACTGGAGGTCGGCATGGCAAGCCTCGGATTCTCCGCCATCGGCTTCCTCTCCGCATTCGGGAGCTTCGACCGCCGCCTGATGGCCATCCTTTCCAGCTCGATCTTCCTGCTTGGGGCGGCAGCCGGCCACGTCTACCAGATGGCCACTACGCACGATTTCGCGCCGGGCAATGCCGGGATCGTCTTCTATACGGACATCGTCGTCCCCGCCGTGGGACTGGTGTTGATCGGCCTGCAGTACCGGGCCGGCAAAGGCTAGCCGGCGGATCAACCGCCGCCGCGGAAATTGTCCCAGCCGCCGCGCGCCGGCGTCGAATATTCGCCGTCGGCGCCAGGCGTCGACTTGCAGCCCGACAAAGCCATCAGGGTCACGAGGAGAAGGAAGACCAGCTTCATGGTGACCTCATCGCAGGCCAGGCCGGCGGCCGGCCGAGGTGAGGTCGGTCGCCCAGGCGGCAAGCAGGCAGAGGAAGGTCAGGACCGCGCCGCCCATCCGGACATGGTTCCAGGTGGCCCACGGCACGGCGAAATCCTTCCAGAAATTCGACGCGTTGGCGTCGTTGCTGACGACCGTGGCCAGCGTATCGTTGAGAGGCACGGTGGCTTGGAGCGTTACACCGATCACCGCACCGGCATGGATCAGCGCCGCGAGGGCGGCCAGCCTTGCCGCGCCGCGATGCCCCGCCGAGCGCGCGCCCAGCGCCGCGAGCAGCGGCAGGATCAGGGTGCCGAAGAAGACACCGGCGAACAGCGGGTTGCGCACGACGGCGTTGATGCCCTGCATGGCGTGGATGGCCATGGCCGGTCCCGCGAGATCAAGGCCTGGCATCACGATCGTCGAGAACGACCAGAAGACGCCCGCGCTCAGGGCGGCGCAGAGAAGGGCGAGAACGAAGAACAGATGGCGCATGCGCAAGACTCTCCCCGGTGGCCGCATCCTACGGAAATCGAAGCCTCAGTCGAGGCCGTTGCCGCCGTAGAGCCATTGCAAGGTGTCGAGCCAGTCGTCCTGGCTCTTCGCCCCCATCAGGGCATTGCGCAGCGCCGCGTGCGGACCGCCAGGGTGATACACATGATCGCCCATCGCGCGCGACATCAATTGCACGCGCGCTGTACGCAGCAAGCGCCGCCGGCAGTAGGTGCCCAGCCCAGCCTCGACGTTCTCCGCGGCGGCCAGCGAGTCGGCCAGGCATACGGCATCCTCCATCGCCATGCAGGCCCCCTGCGCCATGTACTGGAGCATCGGATGCGCAGCGTCGCCAAGCAGCCCCACCCGCCCATCCACCCAGCGGTCCGCGGGATCGCGGTCACAGAGAACCCACATGCGCCAGTCGCGACCATGGTGGATGATGTCCTGCGCCCTTGCGCAGACATGCACGAAGCCCCGGCGGACCTCGTCGGCGGAAACCGGCTTGCCGGCGACCGGCTCCGGGGCATCGTCGTGATAAGTGACGACGAGGTTGAAGACCTTCCAGTCGGACAGGGGGTAATGCACGATGTGACATTTCGGCCCCGCCCACAGCGTTGCGGCGTTCCAGCGAAGCTCCTCCGGCATCGCCTCCGTCGGGATGACCGATCGATACGTCGTGTGCCCCGAGACGCGCGGCGGACCGTCCTGTGTCACCTGCGCGCGAACGCGCGACCACAGCCCATCGGCGCCGATCAACGCCCGCCCCGTAACGCGCGTCCCGTCGGCCAGTCGGACCGACACGCGCGTGCCATCCTGGTCGTAGCCGGTCACTTCCGCGCTGGTGCGCAACTGGATGAGCGCGTGTTCGCGGCACGCTTTCAACAAGACGCCGTGCAGGTCGCCGCGATGGACGACGGCATAGGGATTGCCGAAGCGGACACGGAAAGCCGCACCGAGATCGATGTGGCAAATCTCCCCATCCGCCAGCGCGTCCATGAGGCGGAGCCGATCGATATAGACGGCCATGCCGCGCGCCGCCTCGCCGACACCCAGCCAGTCGAAGCAGTGGAAGGCATTCGGACCGAGCTGGATACCGGCCCCGATCTCGCCGAGCCGTGGCGCCTTCTCCAGCACCAGCGACGGGATGCCCTTGCGCGCAAGACCGAGGGCTGCCGCCAGCCCGCCGATGCCTCCGCCCGCGATCAGGAGTCTATCTTGGTCCACCCACGACCTTCTCGTCATGCAACCGGGCGATCTCGTGCCCGGGCAGACCGAGGATAGCCGAAAGGATCTCGTCGGTGTGCTGGCCCAGCACCGGCGCCGGTCGCGGCGCCTCGCGCGGCACGGCGCCGAACTGCAGGGGCGTTGCCGCCACCGGATATCGGCCGATACCGGGCTGGTCGACGATGGTGAACATGGGGTTGTCGAGAACCGACTCCCTGTCGGCAGCCAGCTCGCGGAAGGTCCGGTAAGGCGACCACAATGCGCCGGCCTGACGGAGCGCCTTGCCCACTTCCTCGGCGCTAAGCCGCGCCACCCAGGGCTCGATCACCGCACAGAGGCGGTCCCGCGCACGCCAGCGACCGGCATCCGTCTTGAGGTCTTGGCCGGTCTCGACCTCGATCTGGCGGAACGCCTCGCCAAATCCGCCGGCGGCCGCCAGCGCGTCGACATGGCGGTCGGAGAAGATGCAGATCATGACGTAGCGGCCATCGCGCGTGCGGAAGTCGCGTCCGAAGGTGCCGAAGATCTCGTTGCCGTAGCGCGGCCTGTCGATGTCGTTCACCACCGCCTCGCCGATGTAACCGAGTGCCGAAGTGACGGAGAGCGCCATGTCCTGCAGTGGCAGGACGATGCGCTGGCCTTGGCCCGTCATGCGCCGGTGCCGCTCCGCTGCAAGGATCGCCATCGCGCCGGCATAGGCGGTGGCGAGATCCCACGGCGGCGCAACTGCATTGACCGGGCCCTGATGGCCTGCCGGTCCCGTCACCATGGGAAATCCCGTGGTGGCGTTCACGGTGTAGTCGACATGGGCCGAGCCGTCGCGTGCGCCGACGATGTTGAGGGCGATGAGATCCGGACGGTGCTTGGCCAACGACTCATAGGAAAGCCAGCCGCGGGCCGGCATGTTGGTCGAGAAGATCCCTGCCCCCTCGCCGGGGGCCGCAATCAGGGCCGTCAGGATCTCCCGTCCCTTCGGGTGGCGGAGATCGACGGCGATCGACCGCTTCCCCTTGTTGAGACCGGCCCAGTAGATCGATCGACCGTCCTTCGTCACCGGCCAGCGGTCGCTGTCGAGGCCGCCCTGGATGTCGTCGAAGCGGATCACGTCGGCGCCGAGCTGGGCGAGTGTCATTCCCCCCAAAGGAGCAGCGATGAATGCCGAGCCTTCGACGATGCGGAGCCCCGCCAGAATGCCTGTCATCGAGCGTTTCCTCTATTTTCTTATCTTGTCCGGTCGGAATCCGCCGCTATCGCCGGCCGAGCGTGTGTTCGCGCTTCTCCAACCACCATCCGTACTCGGGTGGCCACAGGTCGAATGTCTCGTCGCAGCCCAACGCCTGCGCGGCATGCAGCGCCCAGAAGGGCTCGTAGAGCGCCTGACGTCCGATCGCGATCAGGTCGGCATCGCCGGCCTGCAGGATCGCCTCTGCCTGGGGCCCGTCGAGGATCAGCCCGACCGCCATGGTCGCAACATCTGCCTGTTTCCTGACTGCAGCCGCGAACGGCACCTGGAAACCGAGTCCGCGCTTCACGCCGGCGGCCGTCGCCGCGCCCGCGATCCCGCCCGAGGAGCAGTCGACAACGTCGACGCCGAGAGCCTTGAGCTCGGAGGCGAAAGCCACCGTGTCCTCGACATCCCAGCCGCCGCCACCGTCCACTGCCGACACGCGCACGAAGAGCGGCTTGCGCTCCGGCCATGCCTGCCGCACGGCCCGTACGACATCGAGGGGGAAGCGCATGCGGCCGGCCCGGTCGCCGCCATAACGGTCGTTGCGCGTGTTGCTGATCGGCGACAGGAACTGCGCCAGCAGGTAGCCGTGGGCGGCGTGGATCTCGAGCACGTCGTAACCGGCGGCATCTGCGCGGTTCGCGGTCGCCGCGAACTTCGCGACGAGATCCTCGATCTCCGCGACCGACAGCGCGCGCGGCTTCAGCCATCCCTCGGCCGCCGGCAGCTCGGTCGGCCCGACGACCTCCCACTTCTTCCAGCCGGCGCCGGCCGGACCGAATTCCCCCCGCTTGTCGAAGGTGCGGGCCGTCGACCCTTTGCGGCCCGAATGGGTGATCTGCGTGGCCGCAAGGGCGCCCTCCTGGCGCAGGAAGGCGGTCAGACGGCGATGGCTCTCGACCTGTCCGTCGTCCCACAGACCGAGATCGCCCTGCGTGACCCGACCTCGAGGTTCGACCGCGCAGTTCTCGGTGAAGACGATGCCGAACTTGCCCAGCGCGAACTTGCCGAGGTGGACGAGATGGAAATCGTTGACCAGCCCGTCGGTGGCACGGAACTGGACCATCGGCGAAACGACGCAGCGATTGGCGGCCGTGACGCCACGCAGGGTGAGCGGCGTGAAGAGAAGCGGTTTCTGCAAGGAAAGTCTCCAACCGGATGGCGGATCGCGACCATAGACCGGCCGCCCGCGCGAGGCCTATCCTTCCGCCATGTTTGATCTCGTCATCCGGAACGGACTTGTGATCGACGGCTCCGGCGCTCCCCGCCGCGTCGCCGATGTTGCAGTGCACGATGGGCGCATCGCCGCGGTCGGCCCCAAGCTCGGCACAGGCCGGCGGGAGATCGATGCCGACGGCCTGCTCGTCGCGCCCGGCTTCGTCGACATCCATACGCATTACGACGGGCAGGCGACGTGGGATCCCTTCATGACACCGTCGTCATGGCATGGCGTCACGACGACCGTCTTCGGCAATTGCGGCGTCGGATTCGCACCGGTACGGCCCGGTGCGTCTGGCTACCTCATCAACCTCATGGAAGGCGTCGAGGATATCCCGGGCACCGTCCTCAGCGAGGGCGTGAAGTTCAACTGGGAGTCCTTCCCGGACTATCTCGATGCGCTGGCCTCGATGGACCGCGCGGTCGACGTGGCGGCGCAGCTCCCGCACGGCGCCCTTCGTTTCTACGTGATGGGTGATCGCGGCGCCGATCACGCCGAGATTCCGACCGATCGGGAGATCGAGGAAATGGCGCGCCTCACCGAAGAGGCGCTACATGCCGGCGCGATGGGCTTCACCACCTCGCGTACCACCAAGCACAAGGCGCGCGACGGCCGCTTCACGCCGTCGCTCAGCGCGCGCGAGGCCGAGCTGCTGGGTATTGCCCAGGGCATGAAGCGCGCCGGCCGCGGCGTGTTGCAGGTCAACTCGGATTTCGGGCCGGGCGAGTTCGAGGCGCTGGACGCGGCGGCCCGCCTTGCAGGCCGTCCCCTTTCCTGCCTGCTGGTGCAGGTCGACGCCCATCCGCGGCTCTGGCGCGAGACGCTCGACCAGATCAACGGCGTGCGGCGCAGCGGGCGCGCGGCCAACGCGCAGGTCGGTTCGCGGCCGATCGGCGTCATCATGGGGCTAGAGACGACGGCGCATCCCTTTGCCGGCCATCGTGCCTGGCTCGACATGCGAAAGCTCTCGCCGGAACAGCGCTACCAGCGGCTCGTCGCCGACGCCGACCTGCGCAAGGCGCTCACCGACGGGCAGCAGGAATCCAACCCGCGTGCCTTCATGGCCGAGGCCTTCCACCGGATGTTCCCGATCGGCGAAAAGCCGGACTACGAGCCCCAGGCGGAGGATTCGATCGCCGCGATCGCCCGGCGCACCGGGCGTACGCCGCAGGCGGTTGCGCTCGAGGAGATGATGTCGCGTGGCGGCAAGGGCCTCCTGATGCTGCCTTTCGAGAACTACGCCTATGGCAGCCTCGACGTGGTGCACGAGATGATCACCGATCCCGCCTCGGTGCTGGGCATCGCCGACGGCGGCGCCCATGTCGGCGTCATCTGCGACGCGTCCTCGCCGACCTCGCTGCTGACCCTGTGGGGCCGCGACCGCACGCGCGGGCCGAAGCTCGACCTCGAATTCCTGATCGCCAAGCAGACGCGCGGCACGGCCGAAGCCTATGGGCTGCTGGATCGGGGCCTGCTGGCGCCGGGCCACAAGGCCGACATCAACGTGATCGACTTCGATGCCCTCACCCTGAAGCGCCCCGAGGTGTCCTATGACCTGCCGACGGGCGGGCGCCGCCTGATCCAGCGCGCCTCGGGTTACCGGCACACTTTCAATGCCGGCGTCGAGACGCTGCAGAACGACGAGCTGACCGGCGAACGCCCGGGCCGGCTGGTGCGCGGGGCGCAGTCGGCTTCATAGAGCCACGACCTGATTGCGCTCGATCTTCTGCGACCGGCAAAGCATGAGCGAACGGCCGACGGACGACTAAACCGTCATGTGCTTGCGCACGGCCTCGACATCGAAAGTCTCGCGCGTGCCGGACATCACGACTTCCCCACGGTCCATGACGGCGAAGTCGTCGGCCAGCTCATGGGCGAAGTCGAGATACTGCTCGACCAGCACGATCGCCATGTCGCCGCGCTGGCGCAGGTAGGTGATGGCGCGGCCGATGTCCTTGATGACCGACGGCTGGATTCCCTCGGTCGGCTCGTCGAGCAGCAGGAGCTTCGGCCGCATGGTGAGCGCGCGACCGATCGCCAGCTGCTGCTGCTGGCCGCCGGACAGATCGCCGCCGCGGCGCTTCAGCATCGACTGCAGGACCGGGAAAAGTTCGAACACCTCGTCGGGCACCTTCTTGTGCTCGCGCCCGACCGGCGCGAAGCCGGTCTCGAGATTCTCCTTCACGGTCAGCAGCGGGAAAATCTCTCGGCCCTGCGGCACCAGCGCCACGCCGCGGCGCGCGCGCTCGTAGGGCGGCAGCTTCGAGACCTCCTGCCCGTCGACCGAGATCGTGCCCGACGCGATGGATTGCAGGCCGGAAATGGCCCGCAACAGGCTGGTCTTGCCCACACCGTTGCGACCCAGCAGGCAGGTCACGCGGCCGATCGCGGCCGACAGGGAGACGCTGCGAAGCGCCTGGGCCGCGCCGTAATAGAGATTGACGTTCTGGACTGAAAGCATCGTCATCGCCCGAGATACACTTCGACGACACGCGGATCGGCGCTGACCTGGTCGAGGGTCCCCTCGGCCAGCATCGAGCCCTCGTGCAGCACCGTCACCTTGACGTCGAGCGCGCGCACGAAGCTCATGTCGTGCTCGACCACCACGACCGAACGGGTCCTGTTGATCTCGCGCAACACCTGCGCGGTAGTCTCCGTCTCGACGTCGGTCATGCCCGCAACCGGTTCGTCGACCAGCAGCAGCTTGGGGTCCTGGGCCAGCAGCATGCCGATCTCCAGCCACTGCTTCTGGCCATGGCTGAGGCGGGCCGCCGGCATGTGCTGTTGCGCCTCCATGCGGATGATCGACAGAATCTCGTCGAGGCGCTGGTTCTCCTCCCGCGTCGGTGCAGCAAGCAGCAGCTTGTACCAGCTGCGCAGACCAGCCAGCGCGAGCAGGAGATTGTCGCGTACCGTGTGGCTCTCGAACACGGTCGGTTTCTGGAATTTTCGGCCGATGCCGAGCGTGGCGATGCTGGCTTCGTCGAGCTTTGTGAGATCTGCCACGCCGTCGAACACGACCTCGCCGGTGTCGGGTCTGGTCTTGCCGGTGACGACGTCCATCATGGTGGTCTTGCCGGCGCCGTTGGGACCGATGATGGCGCGCATCTCGCCCGGCTCGATCAGCAGCGACAGGTTGTTCAAGGCCCTGAATCCATCGAAGGAGACGGTGACGCCGCTCAGGTAGAGCAGTGCGGAAGTGCTTCGCGTGGCGGGGGCGTTCATGCCGGCGCCCTCGCCTTGCGGGCTTGCGACCGGGATTTCATCTGGCCCCACAGGCCGACGATGCCCTTGGGCAGAAGGAGCGTCACGACGATGAAGAGCGCGCCCAGCGCGAACAGCCAGACCTCCGGCAGGGCCCCGGTCAGCCACGTCTTGCCGAAATTCACGAGGATCGCACCGATGATCGGGCCGACCAGCGTGCCGCGACCCCCGACCGCCACCCAGAGAACGGCCTCGATGGAGTTGCCGGGCGCGAACTCTCCGGGATTGATGATGCCGACCTGCGGCACGTAGAGCGCCCCCGCGACACCGGCCATGGCGGCCGACAGGACGAAGACGAAGAGCTTGAACCCCTCGACCCGGTAGCCGAGGAAGCGCATGCGGCTTTCGGCGTCGCGCACCGCCGTCAGCGCCTTGCCGAAACGCGAGCTCACGACCGCGGCCGAGATGACGAGGCCGAGGGCGAGGGCCACCGCCGAGGCGAAGAAAAGTACGGCACGCGTTTCGTTGGCCTGGACCGAAAAACCGAGGATGTCCTTGAAGTCGGTCAGGCCGTTGTTGCCGCCCAGCCCCATGTCGTTGCGGAAGAAGGCCAGCATCAGGGCGAAGGTCATCGCCTGGGTGATGATCGAGAGGTAGACGCCGGTGACGCGGCTGCGGAAGGCGAACCAGCCCAGCGCAAAGGCAAGCACGCTCGGCACAAGCACCACCATGGCGGCGGCGAACCAGAAATGGTCGAAGCCGTGCCAGAACCAGGGAAGTTCCTTGTAGTTCAGGAACACCATGAAGTCGGGCAGGATCGGATTGCCGTAGACACCGCGCGTGCCGATCTGGCGCATGAGATACATGCCCATGCAGTAGCCGCCGAGCGCGAAGAAGGCGCCGTGGCCCAGCGAGAGGATGCCGCAGAAGCCCCAGACCAGATCGACGGCCAAGGCGAGCAGCGCATAGCAGAGATACTTGCCGAAGAGCTGCAGCGCCCAGGACGGCACGTGCGCCGGGTTCGTCGTGGCCAGGATCAGGTTGGCCAGCGGCAGGGCGACGCCGACGGCCAGGATGAGGAGGACGCAGAGACGCAGGTTGCGATCCATGCCCTGCCAGAGAAAGCGCGTGATCATTCGACGGAACGCCCCTTCAGCGCGAACAGGCCGCGGGGGCGTCGCTGGATGAACATGATGATGAAGACCAGGACGAGGATCTTGCCCAGCACGGCACCGGCATATGGCTCCAGGAACTTGTTCACGACGCCCAGCGTCATCGCGCCGATCAGGGTGCCGAACAGGTTTCCGACACCGCCGAACACCACGACCATGAAGGAGTCGATGATGTAGCCCTGGCCGAGGTTGGGACTGACATTGTCGATCTGGCTCAACGCGACGCCGGCCAGGCCGGCGATGCCTGAGCCCAGGCCGAAGGTCAGCGCATCGACCCGCGGGGTGCGGATGCCGACGGCCGATGCCATCGGGCGATTCTGCGTGACGGCGCGCATGTAGAGACCCATCGGCGTCTTTCGCAGGAGCAGGATCAGCGCAGCGAAGACGACCAGGGCAAAGACCACGATCCAGAGCCGGCCATAGGTGATGTTGAGCTGGCCGAGCTGGAAGGCGCCGGACATCCAGGATGGCGCACCGACCTCGCGGTTCGACGAGCCGAAGATCGAGCGCACCGCCTGCTGCAGTACGAGCGACAATCCCCAGGTCGCGAGCAACGTGTCGAGCGGGCGACCGTAGAGGAAGCGGATGATGGTGCGTTCGATCAGGATGCCGATCGCGCCGGAGACGAGGAAGGCAAGCGGCAGGGCGATGACCAGCGAAATGTCAAACAGATGCGGCGCCGAGGTCCGAATCACTTCCTGCACGACGAAAGTCGTATAGGCGCCCAGCATGACCATCTCGCCATGCGCCATGTTGATCACGCCCATGGTGCCGAAGGTGATGGCGAGGCCGATGGCGGCCAGCAGCAGCACGGAGCCGAGCGAGATGCCGTACCAGACGTTCTGCGCCATCTGCCAGGCCGCCAGCGTCTGCTCGATCGAGGCGGCGGCGGCCACGGCAGCCGCCTTGACCTCGCCGTCGGAGGCAGCGGCGACGGTGTTCAGGACGCCCAGCGAATCGCGGTCCGCGCGATCGCGGACGATGGCGATGGCGGCGAGCTTCTGCGCCGGCGGAGAATCGGGCGTCGCGAGGACGATGGCGGCCCGCGCCTCGCTCATGGCGCGCTTGATGCGCGCGTCCTTCTCGATGGCGAGCGCCTGGTCGAGGGCAGCCAGCGCCGAGGCGTCACGGCGCTTGAAGAGGGAATCGGCGGCACTGAACCTGACCTGGGCATTGGGGCTCATCAGCGTGAGCGAACCCACGGCGGCTTCGATGGTACCGCGAAGACGGTTGTTGACCCGCACCCGTTCGAGGTCGGCTTCGGCAGCCGTGCCGGCCGGATTGCCGGAGACCGCATCGGTCAGCGCCAGCTTGTTGCCATCGGCCTTGGCGATGACGGCCAGCTTGTCGGACGTGCGAACGTAGAGTTGACCGGCCGCCAAGGCCTCGAGGATGGGCGCGGCCCGCTCCTCGCCCGAGGCCGCCAGCGCCGTGATCGCCGCCTCACGCTCGCTCAAACCGCCCGAGGTCAGGTTGCCCACCAGGGTGGCGAGGTCGGCGGCGAGGGCCGCGCCGGCCAGTGCCAGCGACGCCAGCACCGGGAGCAGGACCATAACCGGTCGAAGAAGAAACATGTGCTTGGACTTGATCCGGGAGATGGAAACGGGGCGACCTTCCAGCCGCCCCGTTCGTTTGAGTCCTGCGTGTCGGCTACTTCGCCGCCTTGCCGATGCACTTGTTGGCAACGGTGTCGAAGTTTCCGCAGTTCACGGGCTTCGTCCAATCGGCCTTCAGGTTCTTGGAGTCGTCGAGGATCGGCGACCAGGCCTCACCCGCGACGAGGCCGGGGGTCTTCCACACCACGTCGAACTGACCATTGTCCTCGATCTCGCCGATCAGCACCGGCTTGGTGATGTGATGGTTCGGCAGCATCTCGGAGATCCCGCCCGTCAGGTTGGGGACCTTGATGCCGATCAGCGCGTCGATCACCTTGTCGGGATCGGTCGTGCCGGCCTTCTTGACCGCTTCGACCCACATGCGGAAGCCGATCACGGAAGCTTCCATCGGATCGTTGGTCACGCGCTTCGGGTTCTTGGTGAAGGCCTGCCAGGTCTTGATGAATTCCGCGTTGGCGGGATCCTTGACCGACTGGAAGTAGTTCCAGGCCGCCAGATGACCGACCAGAGGCTTGGTATCAATGCCGGCAAGCTCTTCCTCACCGACCGAGAAGGCGACGACCGGGATGTCCTTGGCCTTGATGCCCTGGTTGCCGAGCTCCTTGTAGAACGGGACGTTGGCGTCGCCGTTGATCGTCGAAACGACGGCGGTCTTCTTGCCGGCCGAGCCGAACTTCTTGATGTCGGCCACGATCGACTGCCAGTCGGAATGACCGAACGGCGTGTAGTTGATCATGATGTCTTCCTTCGGAACGCCCTTCTGGAGCAGGTACGCTTCGAGGATCTTGTTGGTCGTGCGCGGATAGACGTAGTCGGTACCGGCCAGGACCCAGCGCTTCACGTTGCCGCCGTCCTTGCTCATCAGGTAGTCGACCGCCGGAATCGCCTGCTGGTTCGGCGCGGCGCCGGTGTAGAACACGTTACGCTGGCTCTCCTGGCCCTCGTACTGGACCGGATAGAACAGGATGCCGTTCAGCTCCTCGAACACCGGCAGCACCGACTTGCGGCTGACCGAGGTCCAGCAGCCGAACACCACGGCGACCTTCTCCTTCTGCAGCAACTCGCGCGCCTTCTCGGCGAACAGCGGCCAGTTCGAGGCAGGATCGACCACCACGGGCTCCAGCTTCTTGCCCAGCAGGCCGCCCTTCTTGTTCTGCTCCTCGACCAGCATCAGAACGACGTCCTTCAAGGTCGTCTCGCTGATCGCCATCGTGCCCGACAGTGAATGGAGGATGCCGACCTTGATCGTATCCCCCGCCTGCGCGAACGCGCTGGTCGCCGCGCTGGCCACCAGGCCGGCGGCCACCAGGCCCGTCCGCATCATTGTTCCCAGCTTCATCCCGCTCTCCTTGATATCCGACGGTTCTCCCCGCCGAAAACCAATGAAAGCGAAAATCGTGCCAAATCCGTAAAACGCCCTGTGGGCAGGGTTTTAATGGGCGATCAGAGCAAGCGCCCCGCCAGCGACGACGACACCGCCCAGCGCGCGCAGCCCAAGATCGCCGATGCCACGACGGGCCGCCAGGCCGAGCCCTGCGCCCAAGGCATGAAGCAGGATGGTCGCGGCCACGAATCCCAACATGTAGAGCGCAACATCTCCGGCAGGGGCTTCGATGGCGTGGGCATATCCGTGGAAGATCGCGAACAGGCCGACCAGCGCCATTGCCGCTGCCGTGGGCAGGCGAACCGCCGCCACGATCAACACGCCCAGCACGAGAACGGACGTCGCGATGCCCGCCTCGACGATGGGCAAATTTATGCCCGCGAAACCGGCAGCTGCCCCAACAAGCATCATTCCGACGAAAGCGGCGGGCACGAGCCAGAGCGCCGAAGGCCGACGGGTGGCGAGCAGCGATGCCCATACCCCGACCCCGACCATGGCCAGAAGATGGTCGGCGCCGCTGAACGGATGGGCAAATCCCGAGACGCCGTGCCCGGGATGCGCCATTGCAGGCGAGGCGATCGCCAGAAGGAGGGCTGCAAGGAATGTCCGCTTCATGGAATGCTCCTGTTCTTGGTCCTCAACGTGCCGGCAGGCCGCCCTGCCGTACGATGAAAGCTGCGATGTCGTCGACGCCCTTGTTCTCCTTGAGATTGGAGAACAGGAAGGGCCGCTTCCCGCGCATCTTGCGCGCGTCCCGGTCCATGACGTCCAGATTGGCCCCCACCAGGGGCGCCAGGTCGATCTTGTTGATGACGAGCAGATCCGAACGGGTGATGCCGGGCCCGCCCTTGCGGGGGATCTTCTCCCCGGCCGCAACATCGATCACGTAGATGGTGATATCCGCCAGTTCGGGCGAGAAGGTCGCCGCGAGATTGTCTCCGCCGGACTCGACGAACACGACCTCCAGGGCCGGCCACTTCCGGACGATGTCGGAGACGGCAGCGAGGTTGATGGAAGCGTCCTCGCGGATCGCCGTGTGCGGACAGCCACCGGTTTCGACCCCGACGATGCGGTCGGGTTCCAGGGCGCCGGCGCGCGTCAGGAACTCGGCATCCTCCTTGGTGTAGATGTCATTGGTGACGACGGCGATGTCGTAGGTTTCGCGCATCCTCTTGCAGAGGCGCTCGACCAGCGCCGTCTTTCCCGAGCCGACAGGGCCGCCAACCCCCACTCTTAGCGGGCCGCGCGTGGTCATCTGTCCAGTTCTCCCGCCACGAGGGCGATGTAGCCGATTCCAAGCAACAGGCAGTATGGCGAGTAATAGCGCCTGTTCCGCGTCGCGAAGGGCTCTTCCTTGAAATGAGAGCGCCAGCGCATGCTGTATCCCGCGATGCCGCGGGCCACGAATACACCGGCGACGGTGTAGCTGCCGGCCAGCACCAGGGGATCGTGGATGCGGCCGACCGCATACCAGGGCCAGAAGGCCATCGCGACGAGCAGAATCGCCACCGCCACGCTCTGCCATGCCGGCGGCATGCGGCGACGCCCGTCGCCGACCACGGCGCGCACGAGCGCCTCCTCGCTGGCCTCGGGCCAGTGGCTGCCCAAGGCCCACATGAGGTGGATCACGGCGACGGCGCCGACCCCGATCGTCAGCAGGAAGGCAAGAAGGACAGTCATGAACGGAACAGGCGTGTGTATTGGGTTTCGTGGCGCAGCGAGCACCAGTCGAGCAACGGCGTCGCCGTCCCTACCTCGTCGAGCGATTCGACGGCGAGGGCGCGGCGCACCGTCTCGTGGACGACAGGCTCCAGCATGGCAAGGGCCAACTGGCCGTCGCTCTGTCCAAGGGGCACGGCACGCAGCGCCGCCGAGATGAGATTGGCCGTGAAGGCATGGAGATAGCCTGCCAGAGCCTGCTCCAGCGGCACCTCGTGTGCCGCTGCCGCCAGCGCCACGGCCACGGGCAGCGCGAGTTCGCCCGACAGCCGTGCATGGGCCGCCTCCAACGCCTCGTGCGGCCAGGCAAGCCGTGTCACCGAGAGGAACGAGCCGCCCTGCTGCCGCGACTCCAGCGCCATCTCGGACGTGCCGCGCCATGCCGCCGCACGTTCGGCGACGGCATCGAAGGCCGGCCAATCGGCCGCCGCGGCCGCCCGCCAGCCCGTCGCGAACAATGCGCCATCCACCGCCCCCGTGCCGTCGCGCAAGACGCTGGCGAGCCAGGCGACCAGCGAGGTCCGATCCGTGACAAAACCCTCCTCGACCGCCGTCTCGACGCCATGGCTGTAGCTGAAGGCACCGATCGGATAGGCCGGCGACAGCCAGGCGAGCAGACGGTAGAGAGTGTCGCTACTCATGGCGCTCGGCATGCAGCCCGCCGTGGCGGTGCCCGGTATCGTGGTTGTGCTGGCCGTAGGCGCCGCCTTCGGGATCGAACGGCACGCGGACTTTGCGCACCTCCGCCCCCAGCCCCTTCAGCATGTCGACGATCACATGGTCGTCGCGGATCAGGATACGATCTCCCTCGATCTGCGTCGGCAGGTGCCGGTTTCCGAGATGCCAGGCAAGCCGCGCGAAAGAGGCAGGATCCCGCCCCCTCACTTCGATCAGATCTTCTTCCGCCGCCTTCACCTCGACGAAGCCGCCCTCTTCCAGTTGCAGCCCGTCGCCGGTGTGCAGCACCAAAGGCTCGACGAGATCGAGCAGGAAATCGAGCCCGCCGTCGCCCAGCATGCGCAGTCGACGCCGGTAACGGTCGTCGAACAACAGGGTGACGGTGTCGGCCCGCTCGGCCTGCGGCCACCGGCCGGCCCGGATGACGTCAACGGCGCGCTTCATGGTCAGAACAGGAAATAGCGTTGCGCCATGGGAAGCGTTTGCGCCGGCTCGCAGGTCAGAAGCTCGCCGTCGGCACGGACCTCGTAGGTTTCCGAGTCGACCTCGATGGCGGGACAGGCCGAATTGTGGATCATGTCCTTCTTGCCGATCTTGCGCGTTCCCTTGACCGGCAGCACGCTTCGCGTGAGGCCAAGCTTCTTCGCAACGCCCTTGGCGATCGCCGCCTGCGATACGAACAGGACCGGGCTCAGGACCAGGCTGCGGCCGAAGGCGCCGAACATCGGTCGGTAGTGGACCGGTTGCGGGGTCGGGATCGAGGCGTTGGGATCGCCCATCGGCGCGGCGACGATGGAGCCGCCGATCAGCACCATGTCCGGCTTGGTGCCGAAGAAAGCCGGCGACCAGAGCACCAGGTCTGCGCGCTTGCCGACCTCGACCGAGCCGACATGCTTCGACAGGCCATGCGCGATCGCCGGATTGATCGTGTACTTGGCGACATAGCGCTTCACGCGAACATTGTCGTTGTCGCCCGTCTCCTCCTTCAGGCGACCGCGCTGCTTCTTCATCTTGTCCGCGGTCTGCCAGGTGCGGATCACGACTTCGCCCACCCGCCCCATCGCCTGACTGTCGGACGACATCATGGAGAAGGCCCCCATGTCGTGCAGGATATCCTCGGCCGCGATGGTCTCGCGCCGGATCCGGCTCTCGGCGAACGCCACGTCCTCGGGAATGGCGGCGTCGAGGTGATGGCAGACCATCAGCATGTCGAGATGCTCGTCCACGGTGTTCACCGTGTAGGGCATCGTGGGATTGGTCGAGGACGGCAGCACGTTCTTCTCGCCGGCCAGCCGGATGATGTCCGGCGCATGGCCGCCACCCGCCCCCTCGGTATGGAAGGTGGCGATGGTCCGTCCCTTGAAGGCAGCGCGGGTCGTTTCGACGAAACCCGATTCGTTCAGCGTATCGGTGTGGATCGCGACCTGGACGTCCATCCGGTCCGCGACCGTGAGGCAATTGTCGATCGCCGCGGGCGTCGTACCCCAATCCTCGTGCAGCTTGAGGCCGCAGGCGCCGGCCTCGACCTGCTCCCTGATGCCGGCCGGCTTGCTGGTGTTGCCCTTGCCGAAGAAGCCCAGGTTCATCGGCAAGCCCTCGGCGGCCTGCAGCATGCGCGCCATGTGCCAGGGACCGGGCGTGACCGTCGTGGCGAGCGTCCCGTGGGCCGGCCCCGTGCCGCCGCCCAGCATGGTGGTGACGCCGCTATAGAGCGCGTCGTCGACCTGCTGGGGACAGATGAAATGGATGTGGCAGTCGATACCGCCCGCCGTGACGATCTTGCCCTCGCCGGCGATCGCCTCGGTACCCGGTCCGATGACGATGTCGACGCCGGGCTGGATGTCCGGATTGCCCGCCTTGCCGATGGCGACGATCAGGCCTCCCTTGAGACCGATGTCGGCCTTCACGATCCCGCCGTGATCGACGATCAGGGCGTTCGTGATGACCGTGTCGACAGCACCCTGCGCGCGCGTGCGCTGGCTCTGGCCCATGCCGTCGCGGATCACCTTGCCGCCGCCGAACTTCACCTCCTCGCCATAGGTGGTGTGGTCCTTCTCGACCTCGATGAAGAGATCGGTATCCGCAAGCCGCACCTTGTCGCCGACCGTCGGTCCGAACATGTGGACATAGGCCGAGCGCGAGATGCGGGCCGGCCCCTCGTTCGATCGCCCGGCCCTCGCCACCGGTCCGAGCTTGCCTCCGACCTTGCCCTGGAAGCCGTGGCTCTCACGCGCGCCGAGATAGGGCGTCAGGCGCACCGTGCGCGACTGGCCGGGCTCGAAGCGGACCGCCGTGCCCGCGGCGATGTCGAGTCGCATGCCCTTCGCGCGCTTGCGATCGAACTTGAGCGCTTCGTTGGTCTCGAAGAAATGATAGTGGCTGCCGACCTGGATCGGCCGGTCGCCGCTGTTGGCAACCTCGAGCGTCACCGGGTTGCGCCCCTTGTTGAGCTCCAGATCGCCTTCGCCGGCGAGGATTTCACCTGGGATCATGGCGTCTCTCCTCAGCGAATCGGGGCATGGACGGTGACGAGCTTGGTGCCGTCGGGAAACGTCGCTTCGACCTGGATCTCGTGCAACATGTCGGCGATCCCGTCCATGACCTGCGCACGAGAGATGACATGCGCGCCGTCGCGCATCAGGTCGGCGACCGACCGGCCGTCGCGCGCGCCTTCGACCACGAAGTCGGTGATCAGGGCGACGGCTTCGGGGTAGTTGAGCTTGACCCCGCGCTCCAGCCGGCGCCGGGCCACGATGGCGGCCATGGCGACGAGCAGCTTGTCCTTCTCACGCGGCGTCAGATTCATCGATCGTTTCCCCCTGCCGGCTGCGCCGGACTATAGCGCCCCGGCGCCAGCATCAAACATGCCAAACGCGCGGCAGCCTGACCCCGCGAAATGCCGTCAGGAAGCGGATCGTCTCGCGCCGGACCAGCGTCGCTTCGCCGAGCAGTCGGGCGACCAGCACGCCGTTCACGAGCGTGACGCCGGCGCGAACCTCTGCCGCGGCATCCAGCAGCGCTCGCGCCCGCTCGAAATGCGGCCGCGGCTCGTCCCATACGCCGATGATCGTCGAAAGCGCGTTCGCGGCGCCGAAGCCGGCGCCATCCGGGGTCTCCCCCTCGACGCGCAGTGCATCGACCCAGACGAGGCGCCCCGGGCGCTGCACCGACCATGCATCGAGCAGGAGGCCTCGCGTGAAACGCTCGCCCGAGGCCGCCCGGCCCAGCACGACCATCTCGCAGGCAAGGAGGGACCCGCCCTCCACGACGCGGGCAATGGTGCGCCGCTTGAGCCGCGCTCCCTCGAACACGATGGTTTCCTGCGGCAGCCAATCGAGATGGGCGCCCTCGGCCACCCGCACATCGACATCGATCTCGCAGTGGCCGCCGCCCTTTGCCGCCCGGTAGATCTTCTCCGCCGCCTGCGTCGTGGCCACCGCCGTCGCGCCCGGCCCGACCGCCACCTCCATGCGCAGCAAATCGCCGTCGGTCACGCCGCCCGACGTCGTGATCATGACCGCCTGCGGCGGTTCGCCCCGTTCCGGCTGGGGGAACAGGACCCGGCAGGGATCGCGTTGGTAGAGGTCGCCGAGCCGCGTTCTGCCCTCCCGCAGGTCGAAGGTCACCCGGCTTTCGCCGGAGGCGCGCTGCAGGCGGGGAGAACTGGTCTTCATCGGTCCCGACTTGATAGATTACGGACCGAAATGAGCAAGGCCTTCACCAAGGAAACCGACGGCGACGACGATGACGACCTGCCCGACGACATCGGCGGGTTGCCAGCGGACGCCAAGAACTACATGACCCCGGAGGGCTTCGGGCGCCTGCGCGAGGAGCTGATGACGCTCATGCGCAAGGAGCGGCCGGAGGTCGTGCAGGTCGTGTCGTGGGCGGCCGCCAACGGCGACCGGTCGGAGAACGGCGACTATCTCTACGGCAAGAAGCGGTTGCGCGAGATCGACCGCCGCATCCGCTTCCTCAGCAAGCGGCTGGAAAGGTCGGAGGTCGTCGACCCCGCCAAGCGGCCAAAGACCGACCAGGTCTTCTTCGGCGCCACGGTCACCTATGCCAACTCGAAGGGCGAGGAGCGCACGATCAAGATCGTCGGCGTCGACGAAGTCGATCCCGGCCGCGGCCATGTGAGCTGGATCTCGCCCATCGCCCGCGCGCTCATCCGGTCGCACGAAGGCGATCTCGTGCGGATGCGAACGCCGGGCGGCGAAGAAGACATCGAGATCGTGAAAGTCGCCTATGTCTGAACGGGTGGGCGCTCGACATCAGGCGGCGCGCACCTCCAGCCCCTGCGGTGTGGCGCGGTAGCCGGTCAGGGTCCGCTCGGCATACCCCAGCCGCCAGTCCAGCATCTTGCGGGCATAGTCGGCGACCGTCGCGGCATAGGCCGGGTCGGCCGCACAATTCACGAACTGACCGGGATCCTTGGCGAGGTCGAACAGGAGCGGCGGCAGTGCGGCGAAGTGCACGTACTTGAACTTGTCGTCCTGCACGACGGCCAGCGAGCACTTGTCCATCGGCACGCCCAGCGCCGATTCGGGCTTGCTGTAGTGGAGGTCGCGGAAATCGAACTCGTAGTGCACCTCGGTGCGCCAGTCGGCCGGCGGCTCTCCCTCGCAGAAAGGCAGCAGCGAGCGGCCGTCGCACTGGCGCGGCACCGGCAGGCCGAGCCATTCCAGGATGGTCGGCATCGTGTCGATGGTCTCGGTGAATTTCTCCGCCACGGTGCCGCGTGTGCCGTTTGCCTCTGCGCGCGGGTCGCGGATGATCATCGGGATGCGATAGGATTCGTCGAAGTAGCCGATCTTGCCCAGCAAATGGTGATCGCCGCCCTGCTCGCCGTGATCGCAGGTGAAGACGATCAGCGTGTCGTCCCACTGCCCCGTCTCCTTCAGATAGTCGAACACCCGGCCGAGATGATCGTCGATCTCGCTCATCAGGCCGCAATAGGTGGCCCGCATCTGCGCCACCTCGGCCTCGGTCATCTCCGAACCGAGCTTCTGACCGTCCTGGAAGAAGCTCGCCTGCTTGATGTTGCGCACATAATAGTCGAGCAGCTCGTTCTGACGGCCCTCCTCGGCGGGCGAACCTGCGCGCACCGGCTTCGGCATGTCTTCGGGCCTGTACATCGCGTTGTAGGGCTCGGGCGCGATGAACGGCGGATGCGGCCGGTAGTAGCCGAGATGGAGGAACCACGGCTTGCCGCCACGGCCGCGGAGATAGTCGAGGCCCCGCTCCGTGAACCAGGCTGTATCAGAGAGTTCCCTGGGGATGACGGCAGGCCTTCCCGTCGCACCGGCGCCCGGCTCGCCGCGTGGCAGCCAGATATTCTCCCGGATCGTCGGCAGTTCGAAGCCCTGGCTGGCGACCCAACCGAAATAGGCGTCGCGGTTCTCGAAGGCGCCGACCGAGTGGAAACCCTCCATGATATCGCCCAGGACGAAGAAGCGGGGATCGTTGGGAGCGGTCTGGCGCGGATCCGGGGTGGTGGTCGTGTAGCCCACGAGCGCCGGGTCGTAGCCGCCGCGCCGCAGTTCGTGCGCCAGGTTGGTGAAGCGCGACGCCAGCGGAATCGTGTTCTGCACTGCGCGGTGGTTCATCATGTATTGCCCGGTGAGGAGGCTCGCCCGGGCAGGGCCGCAGGGGACGGCCTGCGTGAAATGATTGCGGAAAGTAACGCCCTCGGCACACAGACGGTCGATATTCGGCAGCTTCAGGTAGTCGGCTCCCAGCTTCGGCAGCATGAGGCCCCGCCATTGGTCGACGACGATCAACAGGACGTTCTTGGGTGCGGTCATGTTCATTTCACCATGGTTCCCGGCGGCTCCGTTTGGATAGAGTGCCGCCAAACGAGCGGAGGAGACAACACGTGACACGTTTCAAGATCGTGACGACCGGCCCCGGCAGGACGGACCATTCCCTGGAGATGGAGGCCCTCGCCGGCCTCGGCGCTGAGATCGTCGAGGTCTCGGGCAGCGAGGACGACCTCGTGAAGGCGGCCGCCGATGCGGATGCGATCTATGGCAAGGGTCGTCCGCGCGTCACGGCGAAGGTCATCGAGGCCGCCAAGAAGCTGAAGGTCGTCTCGCTGGGCAGCGTCGGAGTCGATTCCGTCGACGTCGAGGCGGCGACGCGGCTCGGGATTCCCGTCACCAACGTGCCCGACACCTTCATCGAGGAGGTCGCCGACCACGCGATGACCCTGATCCTCGCGACCTGGCGCCGCCTCGTGGTGCAGGACCGCATGGTTCGCAACGGCGAGTGGGCGAAGGGCCGCCCGGCGCTCTACCAGTACCCGCGCCTGATGGGCATGACGCTGGGCTTCATCTCTTTCGGACACGTCGCCCGCGCGACCGCGCGCCGCGCCGCGCCATTCGGTTTCCAGATGCTGGCCTACGATCCCTATATCGAGGAGCTGGTGATGTCCGAGTACGGCGTCCAACCGGTCGGATACGAGGAGCTGCTGCAGCGCTCCGACATCGTCAGCATGCATGCGCCTGGCACCAAGGACGCGCATCACATGATGAAGGAGCCGCACTTCCGCAAGATGAAGGAGACGGCCCTGTTCGTGAACACCGGCCGCGGCTCGACGGTCGACGAGGCGGCGCTGATCAAGGCGCTGCAGGAAGGCTGGATCGCGGGCGCCGGGCTGGACGTGCTGGAGACCGAGCCGGTCGGCAACAACAACCCCCTGCTCGGCATGGACAACGTCATCCTGACGGCCCACGTCGCCTCCGCCTCGAGCCGCTTCGATGTTGCCCGCAAGCGCCGCGTCGGCGCCGAGCTGGCGCTGGTGCTGGGCGGGAAATGGCCCCGCGCCTGCGTGAACCCGGCCGTGCTGGAGAAGTCCAAGCTGGAACGCTGGCAGCCCTATTCGATGGAACGCGGTCCGGGCAACTGACGCCTCGCCCCGCCCGCGAGGCTTGCCGGCCGGAGGAGATGCCGGCTTTCCCAACGAACACTGCCCGCCGGACCCGTCCGGCGGTTTTGGTGGTGTGGCCGACTCCGCGACGTCCCTACGGCTGGTCTTTCAACCGGTCGCGGATCGCCATTTCGCAGAGCTCCAGGCTCTCGAACGGGCCGAGGATGACGTGCCCGCCATCGTCGAACGCGTACCAGCCCTTCTCCGTGAGATTGTAGTCCCCGAGATCTTCCTTGGGGACGTGGACGGCCATCAGGTCCTTCGGCGTGCGCATGTTCCGCACATAGAGCTTCAGGTCCGGCGCGTCCAGCTTGCGGCGTTCACCGCACCCGGCGGCACCTTCCCCGACAAGAGAGCCTCGACCTGGCGCACCGTATCGAAGGCCTGGCTTTCGCTGGCGGGCGGCGTCAGCCCGCCGATATGCGGGGTGGCGATCACATTCGGCAGGCACGCGAGCGCGGGCGAAGGCATCTGGTCCGGCGCGCGTCCGACATCCATCGCAGCTCCGGCGATGCGGCCCTCTTCCAGCACCCGGGCGAGCGCCGCTTCGTCCACGAGGTTGCCGCGCGACATGTTTATGAAGAAGGCATCCGGCTTCATGCGCGCGAAGGCGGAGGCATCCAGGAGGTTTTCCGTCTCCTCGTTGGCGATCGCGACACAGACGACATAATCGGCTTCGGCCAGGAGCTGGTCGAGGGTCGCCCGTGCAAAACGTGGATCTTCGATCCGCGCATACGGATCGGCGACCACCACCTTCATGCCCAAGCTGGCGAGCATCGCCGACAATTCCCGCCCGATGCGGCCATAGCCGATGATGCCGGCCGTACTCCCGCCAAGCTGTCGTCCGACGCGGATCGCGGGTTTTTCCCCGCGATGATAGGCGCTCGCCGCCGCGGTCACGCCACGGGACAGGTCGACGAGGAACCCGAGTGTCAGTTCGACGACAGACTGAACGAAGCCGGCCCCGGCCTGCGTCACCAGCACCCCGGCGCGCGTCGCCGCCGCGACGTCGATGTTGCGGATATCGACGGCGCTCCTCATCACCACCCGCAGTCCGGGCAACTCGTCGAACACGGCAGCGGGAATCGCCGTCGCCCGGTCGGCAATGATGAAATCGGCGCCCCGCGCCATCGCTATCACGCCCTCGGCGCCGAGCGGCGCATCGCCTTCATGCTGCACGATCTCGACCAGTTGCTCGAGCCGTTCGACGGCACGCGCGCCATAATATTGGCGCCGCGCCTGTGGCACATGGGTGAGCAAGAGCTTCACGACGCCTCCCGGTCTTCAAGGGAGACTAGCGCACGTGTCCACGTCCCGAATACGGGGAAGACGCGAGGCGGGCGTCCGGTCGTCTCAGCTCTTCATCGGCGTCGCCTCGCCCAGCAGCGAGACGTGCGCCGCCACGATGCGCCAGCCCTCCGGCGTGCGCATCCATGTGTGGCTCTGGCGGCCGATCTTCGTACTGCCATGGCGCCGGAATTCGCAATTGGCGGTCCCGAAGTCGCGTCCGTACGTGACGACCCAAACCTTGAGCAGGTCCCGGTCCACCACGAAACCCGGATCGCGGCCCGCCCGGAAGGCGGCGATCTGGTCGTATCCATAAAGCTGCTCGCCGATACCGTATCGCAGCGTATGCGGGCTCTTCCAGAAGAGTTCGTCGAGGGCTTTGACGTCGTTGGTGTTGAGAGCCTTCTCGTAGCGATGAAAGGCCTCCGTCACTTCCGCGACGATTTCGGGGATATTGATGTCCACGCAAATCTCCTCGAATTCCCCTCAAGCCGGCGTCGCGGCCGCGACACCCTGCTTCTCCAGATAGGCCGCGACCCTAAGTGCGGCCTGCTCGTTGTAGGGACGTGCGATGAGCTGCACGCCGATCGGCAGTCCGCCCGCCTTTTGCAACGGCGCCACGGCCACCGGCAGCCCGATGAAGGAAATAGGCTGTGTGAACAAACCGAGGTTGGCGCGCACCGGCAGGTCTACACCGTCGATCTTCATCATCGTCTGGCCGAGGAGCGGTGCCGTACAGGGCGTCGCCGGCGCCAGGACCACGTCTACTTCCTCGAACAATTTGAGCACATTGGCCCGATATTGGCGGCGGAAACGCTGCGCCTTCACGTACCAGCTGCCCGGCAACAGGGCGCCGGCCATGAAACGCTCGCGCGTGTCGGGATCGAAATCCTGCGGCCTCGCACGCAGACGCGGCAGGTGGAGCTGTGCGCCCTCGACCGCGGTGATGACATATGCCGCCGCGCGCGCCACGGCCGCCTGCGGCAGCACGACGGTCGTCGTGGCACCCAATGCCTTCGCGACCGTGGCGACGGCCTCGAACGCCTCCGGCTCGCCGCCCTTCGCGAAGTAATCGCCCGCCACCGCAATGCGCAGCCCGTCGATCCCCTCGATCAGGCGCGGCAACGTCGGGTCGGCCGGCCTATCGGTACAGACCGGATCGTCGGGGTCCCAGCCCTGCATCGCGTCGAACGACAGGGCGAGATCCTCGGCCGAGCGCGCGATCGGCCCGAGATGATCGAAGGCATCGACGAACGGAAAGGACCCGGCGCGACTCAAGCGGCCGTAGGTAGGCTTGAGGCCGAACAGGCCGCAGAGCGAGGAAGGTACGCGGATCGAACCGTTGGTGTCCGACCCCAACGCCAGCGGCACCTCGCCGGCCGCGACCGCGGCGCCGGAACCGCCGGACGACCCGCCCGTCATCCGGGCAAGATCGTGCGGATTGCGCGACGGGCCGTAATGGGCGTTCTCGCCGGTGAAGTCGTACGCGTACTCGCCCATGTTGAGGCCGCCGACGAGGATGGCGCCCGCCGCTTCGAGCCTGCGGACGAGCGCTCCATCGCGCGCCGCTTTCGGTCCGTCGAGGTTGATCTTCGAGCCGGCCCGCGTCGGCAGCCCCTCGATATCGAACAGGTTCTTCACCGCGAACGGCACGCCCAGCAGCGGCCCGCGATGCAGGCCTCCGTCGATCTCCGCCGCCCGCTTGCGGGCCCGCGCGGCCACGATATCGGTGAAGGCATTGACCCCGGGCTCGGCCGCCTCGATCCGCGCCAGAGTCGCCTCGACGACATCGACCGCCCTGATCTTGCCGCCCATCACCGCCGCCGCGATCTGCGTGGCAGTGGCAGCCTTCGACAATGGATCGCTCATGGCCGGAACACCGGGGCCGGCAGGAGATCGTCGTCCAGTTCGACATCGAGCAGCGGACGGGCGATCGTCATGGAGCGCTCGACGTTCAGCAGGACGCTGGCACGGTACTCAGGTGCGATCTCGAGGCCGATCAGGCGGGCTCCTTCCTCGACCAGACGCGCGACATCGGGCTTCTCTTCCGCCATGGTGTTCCCTTCCCGGCTTCAGTTCGAGGAGCGCGCAGCCTGCCGCGTCGATGCGGCGTGACGCAAGCGGCGAGGCCGATCCGCGTCCGACGGACGCCGACCGGCAGTGATGCTCTTTTGGGAAGTCTCGGCCATTTTCATCGTGTGCGCGGCTCCAAAGCAGCAGATGCAAAGGCCGCGCCAAAAGATGCGCCATTCCAACAGCTGCATTCGGCGCAAGGCTTGCTAGAAGGCTGGCATGACGTCACAGCTCGACCTCGGTGTACATGCGCTGCGCAGCGCCTACCGCAACGGCACGCTCCGCGTGCATCAGACCGTCGAGGAAATCCTCCGGCGGCTTGCCGCGGCAGGCGACGACAAGGTCTGGATCTCGCGCGCCAGCGATTCGGACCTGCTTGCCGCCGCCGACCGTCTGGACAAGCGGCGCGGCGAGATCGACAGCCTGCCGCTCTACGGCGTGCCCTTTGCAGTCAAGGACAATATCGACGTCGCCGGCATGACGACGACCGCTGCCTGCCCCGGCTTCGCCTACGAGGCCACCGAGTCCGCGGAAGTCGTCCGGCGTCTCGTCGACGCCGGCGCGATCGTCGTGGGCAAGACGAACCTCGACCAGTTCGCCACTGGCTTGGTCGGCGTCCGTTCGCCCTACGGCGTGCCGCGCAACCCGTTCGATCCCTCCTATGTGCCGGGCGGCTCGAGCTCCGGCTCGGCCGTCGCGGTGTCGTCCGGACTGGTCAGCTTCTCGCTCGGCACCGACACGGCTGGCTCCGGCCGCGTGCCCGCCGGCTTCAACAACATCGTCGGCCTGAAGCCCACGCCCGGACTGTTCAGCAGCAAGGGCCTCGTGCCGGCCTGCCGGTCGCTCGACTGCATCTCGGTCTTCGCGCTTTCCTGTGCCGACGCCGACGCCGTGCTCGACGTGGCGGCCGATGCCGGCATCACGCCGGCGATCGGCGAACGCTTCCGCTTCGGCATCCTCGGCCCCAAGGATGCGGAATTCTTCGGCGATGCTGCCTATGCCGGGCTTTACGCGCAGTCGATCGCACGGCTGAAGACGATGGGCGGCACGCCGGTCGAAATCGACTACGCACCATTCCGCGATGCCGCACAACTCCTCTACAGCGGTCCCTGGGTGGCGGAGCGCACGGCAGCCGTCGGCGCGTTCATCGAGCAGGCCGACGACAGGGCTGGCGTGTGGCCGACCACCCGGCAGATCGTGCTGGGCGGCCGCAACTACAGCGCAGTCGACGCCTTCGAGGGCCAGTATCGCCTGGCCGACCTCAAGGCGCGCGCCTTCGCCGAGATGAAGGACCTCGACATGCTTGTCGTGCCGACATCCGGGACGATCTACCGGCTCGCCGACCTCGAGCGCGAGCCGGTGCTCTACAATTCCCATCTCGGCCACTACACCAACTTCGTGAACTTCTTCGGCCTGTCGGCGCTCGCCGTCCCGGCAGGTTTCCGGCCCGATGGAATGCCGGGTGGCATCACGCTGATCGCGCGGGCCAATGCCGAGCGCAGCCTGCTCGCCTTCGGCGCAAGATGGCAGCGCGCCGTCCCGCTCCCGCTTGGCCGGACGGCAAGCATCCTGCCGCCCCCGGACGCCGACCCGGTGGTCGCCGAAGATCGCGTGCCCATCGCCGTCGTCGGTGCCCACATGAGCGGCCTGCCGCTCAACGGCCAGCTCGTCGAGCTGGGCGGCCGGCTGGAGAGCACCGGGCGCACGGCGCCGGTCTACCGGTTCTACGCCCTGCCCGGGGGACCGCCCCACAGGCCAGGCCTGGTGCGGGTCGGCGACGCGCCCGACGCCGGAGGCGGAGCGATCGAACTCGAAGTGTGGAGCCTGCCTGCGGACAAGGTCGGCGCTTTCCTGCGCGGTATTCCCGCGCCGCTGGGCCTCGGCAGCGTCGCCCTCGCCGACGGCACGACCGTCCCCGGCTTCCTTTGCGAAAGCCACGCCATCCGGGACGCCCGGGACATCACTTCGCTCGGCGGCTGGCGGGCCTATGTGAAGACCCTCGCGGTCTGATAGGGTCCGACCCTTCTAGGAGGAAACGACCCCATGAGCGGAAAGATCGCGATCGTCACCGGCGCAGGCAGCGGCATCGGCCGCGCCTCGGCGCTTGCCCTGCTGAAGAACGGCTACAAGGTCGCCCTGGCAGGACGGCGCAAGGATGCGCTCGACGAGACGGCGAAACTGGCGGGCGCCAATGCGGGCAACGCCCTTGCGGTGCCCACCGACGTAACCAAACGCGACGACATCGTCGCCTTGTTCGGCAAGGTGAAGCAGACTTGGGGCCGGCTCGATTTGGTGTTCAACAACGCCGGCGGCGGCGCGCCACCCGTACCACTGGAGGAGCTTCCCTACGAGACGTGGCTGAACGTCGTCGCGGCGAACCTGACCGGGCCTTTCCTGTGCACCCAGGAAGCGATGAAGATCATGAAGGACCAGACCCCTCGCGGCGGCCGGATCATCAACAACGGCTCGATCTCGGCGCATGCGCCGCGGCCCTTCTCGGTCGCCTATACGTCGACCAAGCACGCCATCACCGGCCTCACCAAGTCGACGTCGCTCGACGGCCGCGCCTACGACATCGCCTGCGGCCAGATCGATATCGGCAATGCTGTTTCGCCAATGACCGAGCGCATGACCAAGGGGGTGCTGCAGCCGAACGGCACGACGATCGCGGAGCCGCGCATGGACGTCGAGGCCGTCGCGAACGCGATCGTCTACATGGACAGTCTGCCGCTCGACGCGAATGTCCAGTTCATGACGGTGATGGCGACAAAGATGCCGTTCATCGGCCGCGGCTGAAGATTGCCCTCAAACCTTTATGCCGGCACTGCGAAGTTCCGACAGGAGGCCGGTCAGCAGCTCGTAGTTGGCGACGGAATGTGAAGTAAATCGACGATGTACGGCCTGCGGGACGACGAGCCCTTGCGCTCCGACCCGCTGGCATATGCCTTCCTTCTGAAGCCCCAGCACGTGGCGCCTTACGGTCTCGTAGGGAAGGCGCAGCGAATTGGAGATCGCCAGCACGCTTACCGGCTGGCGCACGTCGTCGGGCAACACGTCAGGCACCATCGGCGAGGTGTTCGTGACGTGCTTCACGTTGGCGGTCCAGATCGCCGTGTAGACCAGTGCCCGCAGGACGTCGCCGCTCCAGTAATCTCCAATGAGCCGGACACCGTCCAGCAGCCGTCCGGTTGCCGCCGTGGCAACGATCATCTGTTCGCGCGAAAGCCGTCCGCGACGGGCACCCGCCAGCGGCTGGAAATTCGCAAGCCCATGTCGCGTGAGCTCCGCCAGCATCCGCTCGGCATTGAAGTAGATCTTGCGCATCGTCTCGAGATTGTTTCCCGATCGCAAGACGGCAGGGACGATCGCAATCCCGGCCGGCGTCATGCAGCACTGTTCCGCAGCCACGAGTTGGCGCGCATGCCGCCGCACCGTCTCGTAGGGCACCGCGAGTCGCCGGGAAATCTCGCGGGTCGGGATCCCCGGATTGGCGGGGTCCCGCATGTAGGCATACCAGACGGTGATGAAGACAAGGCCGGAGATCAGGCGGTCGGATTGGATGCGCGTCAGAAGATCGACGCCCCGCATGAAGAATTCGGCGGTAAGCCGAACCACGGGATAGAGGTCGGGCGGAGATGCGGGCGGTTGGTTCCGGGAAACCGGTCGGCTCATTCCTGCGAGTGTAAGCGGACGGTTTCGACGCTGGAAGCACACAAGCGGGAAACAGAGACGATGGTTGTGGCCGCAGCCAGAAGGCACTCAGGCCCGAAGGACGGCTTGGCGCAGCTCCGCCAGAAGCGCGACCAGCTGCCCATAGTTGGTCTTGGCGCGGGACGCAAAATCGCGATGGACGGCAGAGGGCACGACGAGCCCGGCCCGCCCGAAGCGCTTGCAAATGCCTGCTCGTTCCAGGACGAGAGCATGCCGCCGGATCGTCGCGTAGGCATTGCCAGCCGACGGGCGATCTCGCGCGTGGCGATCGCCGGCTTGGCAGGGTCCCTGAGGTAGGCATACCAGACGACCATGAAGATCAATCCGGACACCAGCCCGCCGGACTGGATGTGCGTCAGAAGATCTATCCCGCGGAGGAAGAACTCTCCCGTGATGCGGACCACTGGATAGGTATCCCGAGGAACGTCGGACGGCGCATCCCGCAAAGCCGGTCGGCTCATTCCGGGGGATATATGTCGCCCCGATCGCGACAGGAAGCGCGGCATACCGACGGCAGCAAAGCGTCTTCCCGTCGCAAAGGGCTTTCGCGCCGGCTCAGTACCCCTCGTCTGCGAGGTTCAGCAGCGGGAACGCACTGTGCACGCCAGGGAGGTTCGTCGGCATGCTGCGGGCGATGTAGCTGCGGTCGAGCTGGCTCAACGAGGTGACCCCGAGCAGGCCCATCGCCTCCTTCATCTCCTCCTCGAGCAGCTCGATGACGCGCTCGATGCCGGCAGCGCCGGCCGCCGCAAGTCCGTAGCAGTAAAGCCGACCGAGACCTACCCAGTCGGCGCCCATGCAGATCGCCTTCACGATGTCGCTGCCGCGGCTGAAGCTCCCGTCGACGACGATCTTGGCGCGGCCCGCGACCGCCTCGACGATCTCGGGCAGGACTTCGGCCGAACCGCGCCCATGGTCGAGCTGCCGGCCCCCGTGGTTCGAGCAATAGACAGCCCAGATCCCGTTGCGGCAGGCCAGGTCGGCGTCCTCGCCGGTCCCGATTCCCTTGAGCATGAACTTCACGTCGGGAAACTTGTCGCGAACGGCGAGGAAATTCTTCCAAGAGAAAGCGGCCTGGTGGTCCTGGCCGGTCGCGCTGGAGCGCCACGATTTCACGAACCGCTTGGCAATGTCACGCTCGCGTCGCGAATAGACCTGCGTGTCGACGGTGATGCAGAACGCGTCGTAGCCCGCGTCCATCGCCTCCTTCACGCGATCGGCGACCCAAGCGTCGTCGCCACGGACGTAGAGCTGGTAGATCTTGGGCGCCGCGCCACCTTTCACGATGTCTTGCAGACGGAGTGTCGTCACCGAGCTGATCAGCATCGGAACGTTGCTGCCTCCAGCCCCCTGCGCCACGGTGATGCCGCCGCCCGGCTCGAAGGATTCCAGCGAACCGACCGGCGCCAGCATCACCGGCAGGCGGATTTTCCGCCCGAAGATTTCCGAAGAGGGATCGATGGACGAGACGTCGCGCAGGACGCGCGGCTTGAAGGCGATGGAGTCCAGCGCCAGCCTGTTGCGCCGCAGCGTGGTCTCGGTCTCCGTGCCGCCGATCAGATAGTCCCAGATATTCGGGTTGAGCCGGGTCCGGGCCGCCTTGACGATCTCGTGCAGCGTCGCGAATTCGCTCTCTAGCCCGCTTGCCATGCTTTCCCCCAACCTGTTCGTTGCCCGCGGTTTTTTGCGCGTTCGCCTCGCTGCGTCAACGCGCCGTCACAATCTGCTGCCATCGAGAACGCGTGGCATTGACGCTCGGGACGTTCGGCAGTTTGATCCGATAGACGCAAATCGCGCGGCGGAACCCTGCAGAACGGTCCGCGTAATAAAGCGAACCGGTGAGGCACACGATGAAGAGACGCGCCCTGACCACGGCTTTCCTGTTGGGCCTGCTGGCCGGACCGGCCCTCGCGGCCGATCCGTTGCCCACGATGAAGGAAACGCCGAGCCTCCTCGAAAAGGTCAAGTCCGGCGCCCTTCCCCCCGTCGACAAGCGCATTCCGCAGCAGCCGTGGGTCGTCACCTATTTCGCCGGCGGCGAGGGGCCGGGCCAGCCCGGCGGCGAACTCGACATGCTGATCTCCAGCGCGCGCGACACGCGCCTGATGACGATCTACAGCTACACCCGCCTCATCATCCACGACGACAAGTTCAAGCTGCGCCCCGACATCCTGGAGAGCTACGAGGTCAAGGACGACCGAGAGTTCACCTTCAAGCTGCGGGCCGGCCATAAATGGTCGGACGGGCATCCCTTCACGACCGAGGATTTCCGCTTCTTCTGGGAGGATATCGCCAACGACAAGGAGCTGTCGTCCTCCGGGCCGTCGGTCGAGCTCCTCGTCGACGGCAAGCCGCCGAAGGTCGAGATCATCGATCCGCTGACGATCAAGTATACGTGGGAGAAGCCCAACCCGTACTTCATCGAAAGCCAGGCGCGCGCCGCTCCTCTCTTCCTTTATCGGCCGGCCCACTACCTGAAGAAATTCCACATCAAGTACACGCCCGAGGCCGAGATCCAGAAGGCAGGCCAGGGTGGCCAGCAGGGCGGCAAGTGGGCGCAGATCTTCCGCCAGCGCGACGTGATGTACACCAACAACAACACGGAGCTGCCGACCCTCAACCCATGGGTCATCACCACGCCCTCTCCGGCGCAGCGCTTTGTGTACGTCCGCAACCCCTACTATCACCGCATCGACGAGAAGGGGCAGCAGCTTCCGTATATCGACCAGATCGTCATGACGGTGGCGGCGACGAACCTCATTCCTGCAAAAGCAGGCCTTGGCGAAGCGGACCTGCAGCCGCGCTACCTGAACATGCGTGACTACACCTTTCTGCAGAAAAGCGCGCAGAGTTCGGGCGTCAACGTAAGGCTGTGGGAGTCGGGATCGGGCTCGCAGATCGCGCTCTATCCCAACATGAACGCGAACGACGAGGAGTGGCGCAAGCTGATGCGCGACGTGCGCTTCCGTCGGGCGCTGTCGCTCGCCATCGATCGCGACGAGCTGAACCAGGTCGTCTATATCGGACTCGCCCGTCCCTCGAACAACACGATCATGCCGCGCTCGGAGCTCTTCAAGGAAGAGTACGCGACCAAGTGGGCGCAGTACGACCCCAAGCTCGCGAACAAGCTGCTGGACGAGATCGGCCTCACCAAGAAGGACAGCCAGGGGATCCGCCTTCTGCCGGACGGTCGCCCGATGACCATCGTCGTCGAACACGCCAGCGAGGAGACCGAGGATGCGGACGCCCTCGCGCTGATCGCCGACAACTGGAAGAAGATCGGCATCCGCATGCTGAGCAAGCCCCAGACGCGCGAGAATTTCCGCCTGCGGACCTTCTCCGGCGAGGCCGTGATGACGGCCTTCGCCGGTGCCGTGACCGCCGTGCCGACGCCCAACACCAGCCCCAAGGAATTCGCGCCGACGATGCTGGGCGGCCTGCAATGGCCGCGCTGGGGCATGTACATCGAGTCGAAGGGCCGCCAGGGCGAAGCCTGCGACCTGCCGTCGGCCTGCAAGCTGCTCGACTACGTCAAGGAGTGGGAGACGGCGAGTTCGGTCGACGAACGGCGGAAGGCCTGGGAGAAGATTCTCTCCGACAACGCGGACGAAGTCTTCTCGATCGGCACCGTGAACGGTATCCGCCAGCCCGTCGTGGTGGGCCCCAAGGTCCGCAACGTGCCGAAGGAAGGTTATTTCGCCTGGGATCCGGGTGGATATATCGGGCTGTACCAGCCCGACACGTTCTGGATCGCCAAGTAGGCGACATCTGCAGTCGAGGAAATAGGGGCCCCTGTTCGCAGGGGCCCTTTTTCGTCGCGGTCACCAGGTATCGATGTTCGGCCGTTTCTTGTGGCTGTGTGGCGGTCGGGGCTTGGCCTCCAGCAAGGCCGTCGCGATCCAGCGCCGCGAGTCGGCCGGGTCGATCACCTCGTCGACCTCGAAATAAGTCGCGGTGCTCAAGGCCTTGCCGCGGGCATAGGCGGCAGCGACCATGCCGTCAAACATCGCCCGCCGCTCGGCGGGGTCGCTGACTGCCTCCAGTTCCTTGCGATATCCCAGTTTCACGGCCCCCTCGAGCCCCATGCCGCCGAACTCGCCTGTCGGCCAGGAGAGCGCGAACGCAGGCGCATGGAACGAGCCTCCGGCCATGGCCTGGGCGCCCAATCCGTAAGCCTTGCGCAGCACGATGGTGCCGAATGGCACGGTCAGGTTGGCCCCGGTCACGAACAGTCGCGAGCAATGCCGGACCAGGCCCGTCTTCTCGATCTCTGGGCCGACCATCATGCCCGGCGTGTCGCACAGGAACAGGATCGGAATGTCGAAGGCGTCGCAGAGCTGGAGGAAGCGCGCCGCCTTGTCCGAGCCGTCGCTGTCGATCGCGCCGGCAAGATGCACGGGATTGTTGGCGACGATACCGAGCGGCTTCCCTTCGATGCGCGCGAAGGCCGTGACCATGCCCGGCCCGAAGGCGCGCCGGATTTCCAGCACCGAGCCCTCGTCGCACAGCGTGGCGATGACGTCCCGCACGTCGTAAACGCGCAGGCGATTCTCCGGGATCGCGCGACGCAGCAGCCGCTGGTCCGCCGCGCGCCACTCGGGCAGCACGCCCTGGAAATAGGACAGGTACTTCTTGGCGACGGCGACTGCCTCCACCTCGTCCTCGACGGCGATATCGACGACGCCGTTCGGCACCTGAACGTCCATCGGCCCGACTTCCTCCGGGGAGTAGATGCCGAGATTACCGCCTTCGATCATGGCCGGTCCGCCCATCCCTATCGAAGAATTCTTCGTGGCGATCACGACGTCGCAGCAGCCGAGGATGGCGGCATTGCCCGCAAAGCAACGGCCGGAATTGATCCCCACGAGCGGCGCCACGCCACTCAGGCGGCCGAAGATATGGAAAGCCATGGTATTGAGCCCGGCCACCGACTGGACGTCGATATCGCCCGGCCGGCCGCCACCGCCCTCGGTGAAGAAAACCAGGGGAATGCGCTGCTTCTCGACGATCTCGAAGAGGCGGTCCTTCTTGTGGTGGTTGTTCTTGCCCTGCGTACCGGCAAGCACGGTGTAGTCGTAGTGCGCCACCGCGACACGGCTGCGGTCGGGGCCGAAAAGGGAGCCGTTCACCCGGCCGATACCCGTGATCAATCCATCGGCCGGTGTCTTCTCGATCAGGTCCTCGAGGGTGCGACGGCTGCGCTGGCTGGCGATGGCGAAGGCGCCGTATTCGACGAAGCTGTTCGGGTCCACGAGATCGTCGAGGTTCTCGCGCGCCGTCCGCTGGTTCGTCTTGCGCCGTCGCGCCACGGCGTCGGGACGCTTGGCGTCGAGCGTCATCGCGCGACGCTCGAAGTATTCGGCAAGATCGGGACGGACGTGGTCGAGGTCGATCGCTTCCTCCGCCGCGGCGCGCTTCACCTCGACATCCGCCTCCTCGACGAAAAGGAGCGCATGGCCTTCGTAGATCGTCTCGCCGGGCTGCACCGCGATGCGCCGGACGTAGCCGCGGGCCGGGCTGCGGATCTCGTGCTGCATCTTCATCGCGTCCATGACGAGCAGCGGCTGGCCGGCTGCAACCGCCTCGCCTTCCGTCACCGAGAGGCTGACGACGGTGCCTTGCATCGGCGCCGGCACCGCGACGGTGCCCTCGGGCGCGTCGTCCGACGCCGGCCCGGCAGCACGTCCATCGGACGACCGCTTGCCGAACGCGAGGACCGCCAGCGGGTCGACAGTGTCGACCCGGGCTCCCGCCTGCCGGCCCGAGGCGGCCGGCGCTGCCGCTTCGAAGAAGAGTCCCGGTCCCAGGGCGTCCGCCCCTGCGATCAGCGAGGCCGCATTCTGGTCGACGAATCGCGTATGGACATGGTCGGCGGCAAAATCCGGGTGCGCCAGCAGGGCGCGCAGGAAGGCGATATTGGACGGTACCCCTTCGAGGCGAAAAGACGCCAGCGCGCGCTCTGCCCGCGCCAGCGCATCGCCGAACGACGGCGCGTGGACGATCACCTTGGCCAGCAACGAATCGAAATTGGGGTTGGTGCGATAACCGGCATATCCATAGGTATCGACCCGAAGTCCGGGGCCCGAGGGCGGCTCGAAGGCGACCAGCGTTCCACCGCCTGGCTTCGCCGAGCCGTCGGCACCCATCGTCTCCATGTTGATGCGAAGCTGGATCGCGCAGCCGCGCGGAACGGCGCCCACGACGCCGCTTTCCGCCAGCGTCTTCCCGTCCGCAAGGCGCAGTTGCGCCTTCACGAGGTCGACGCCATAGACCTCCTCGGTGACCGTGTGCTCGACCTGGAGGCGCGGATTGGCTTCGATGAAGAAGAAGTCTCCGCTCGCTTCGTCCACCAGGAATTCGAACGTTCCGAGACTGAGATAGAGCACGTCCTTCGCCATGGTAGCGGCCGCAGCGACGATCCTGTCGCGCAGGCCGGTCTCGAGCGCGGGACTGGGCGCCAGTTCGACGATCTTCTGGTTGCGCCGCTGAACCGTGCAGTCCCGTTCGCCCAGCGTAACGATGCCGCCCTTGCCGTCGCCCACGATTTGGACCTCGACGTGGCGGGCGCGCTCGACAAGGCGCTCTGCATAAAGATCGGCGTTGCCGAACGCGGCCTTCGCTTCTGCCGCGCAACGCTCCATCGCCTCGGCGAGGTCGTCGGCGGCGCGGACGGCGCGCATCCCGCGGCCGCCGCCCCCGGCGATCGCCTTGACCATCACGCCTGATGCCGAATGGTTCTCGAAGAAAGAACGTAGCCCGGCGAGGTCCGTAGGCCCGGCGGTTCCGGGCAGCAGCGGCACGCCACACGCCACAGCATGCGCACGAGCCCGTGCCTTGTCGCCGAACAGCTCGAGATGGTGCGGCGTCGGGCCCACGAAGACCAGTCCTGCCTCGGCGCAGGCCGATGCAAAGGACGCATTCTCCGACAGGAAGCCGTGGCCCGGATGCACCGCATCGCATCCAGTGGCAAGCGCCGCCGAGACGATGCCGCCGATGTCGAGATAGGCGGCGGCACCCCGGCCCTTGAGCGGATACGCCTGGTCGACGCGCCGCACATGCAGGGACGTCGCATCGTCTTCCGAATGGATGCCCACGGTGCGAATGCCGAGCTCGGCAGCGGCCTGCGCGATCCGGATGGCGATTTCGCCGCGATTGGCGATCAGGAGTTTCTTGGGCATGTCGGCGCGTCCCGGGTAGACTGAAATCCATGGCGAAAAGGCTGCTCATTGTGGCGCACGCCCCGTCGGAGAACACCCTTTCCCTGCGGGAAGCGGTGGAACGGGGCGCGCGCAGCGAAACCGACCTCGACGTGCACGTCGTGGCGCCGCTGCAAGCCGGTCCGGACGATGTGCTCGCCGCCGAGGCAGTCATCCTCGGGACAACCGAGAATCTCGGCTACATGAGCGGCGCGCTGAAGGATTTCTTCGACCGCAGCTACAATGCGTGCCTCGAACGCACGCAGGGCCTTCCCTGCGCTCTCTACATCCGGGCTGGCAGCGACGGCACCGGCACGAAACGCGGTGTCGAGACCATTCTCACCGGCCTGCGCTGGCGCAGCGTGCAGGAGCCGCTGATCTGCCGCGGGCCTTGGCAGGCTCGCTTCGTCGATCAATGCGAGGAACTGGGCGCGGCGATGGCGGCCGGGCTGGCCGCCGGCATCTTCTGACACCGGTTCCGCCTCCGGCGAACCGCGTCGCTACTGGGCGGTGTATCCCCCATCGACGACAAGGCCGGATCCCGTCATGAAGCCCGCGTCGTCCGACGCGAGGAAGACGATGCCGCTTGCGATGTCCTCGGCGACGCCCAGCCTGCCGATCGGATGCATCGTGGTGGAGACCTTGCGCGTCGCTTCCGTGTCGCTGGTGCCGAGCGAGCGAGCCCGCATCGCGAAGGTCTGCTGGCCCATGTCGGTGTCGATGACGCCGGGATGGATCGAGTTCACGCGGATGCGATATCCCTTGCGGCCGAACTCCAGCGCCGTCGACTTGGTGAACAGCGTGACCCCGCCCTTGGTCAGCGAATAGAGCGGATCGAGCTGCGATCCGACCAGACCGGCGACCGACGCCAGATTGACGATCGCCCCCCATGCCGGCTCGCCGCACCGCTCTTCTTCAGGTGCGGCAGCGCAACCCGTGTTCCCAGCACCACGCTGGTGAGGTTCACGGCGACCAACCGATGCCATTCGTCCATCGACGCTTCCTCGACCCCCTTGCCGACGAAGATGCCGGCATTGTTCACGAGGATGTCCAAAGCGCCGAACTTCGCGACCGTCGCCTCGATGGCCGCCTGCCAGCCGGCTTCCTGCGTGACGTCGAGCGGCACGAACAGAGCCTGCCCGCCGGCCGCCTCGATCTCCCGCACTGTCTGCCTGCCGCGCTCCTCCAGCACGTCTCCGATCGCGATGCGTGCGCCCGCCTGCGCCATGAGTCGGGCGGTCGAGCCACCGATGCCCCGTGCAGCACCGGACAGGAAAGCAACCTTGCCATCGAGCCTGTTCATGAAGCGACTTCCTCCTGATTGTTTTACCGACCATCCCAAAGCCGTTATGGTCTGCGCAACACGGAACGCTCGAACGTTCGGGAGGAAATTTATCCATGTCGCGAAACGCGCGACGCGGCTGGCTTGTCGCGACAGCCGCAATGATGGCGATTTGCCTGTTTGCGATCTGGCAATCGTTGCAACTGTCCCTGACCGACCGGCTCGGCCCCGGGGGCGGATTTTTCCCCTTCTGGCTTGCGATCCTGGGTGTCGTTTTCTCGGGCTTGCTCGTCGCCGATGTCTGGCGCCAGCCGGTAACCGCCGAACAGGAAACGCTGTTGCCACGAGGCGAAAGCGCTATGCGCGTTCTGGTGATCCTGGGGGCGGTGGCCGGCGCGACACTTCTCATGGGCTGGGTCGGCTTCGAACTGGCCATGCTCGTCTTCAATGCCGTCCTGGTGTTCGCGCTCGGCGAGCGCCGCTGGTACGCGATCGGCACTTTCGCCATCGCCGGCAGCTTCGGTGTCTATTACGTCTTCACACGCTGGCTCGACGTTCTGCTGCCGCCCGGACCCTGGGCCGCCTGATGGAATCGCTTGGTCACCTCATGGCGGGCCTCGGGGCCGCCCTGTCCTTCAACAACCTGCTGTTCGCCTTTGCAGGCTGCGTGCTTGGCACCTTGATCGGCGTCCTGCCCGGGCTGGGACCCGCGGCCGGAACGGCGATCCTGATTCCGCTGACCTTCAGCCTCGATCCGACCGGCGCCATCATCATGCTGTGCGCCATCTACTATGGCGCCATGTATGGCGGCACTATCACTTCGGTGCTGATTAACGTGCCGGGCGAGGCCGCGTCGGTCGTGACCTGCATCGACGGCTACCAGATGGCGCGACAGGGGCGCGCGGGATCGGCGCTCGCGATCGCCGCCATCGGATCGTTCGTGGGCGGCATCGTCGCGACGATCCTGCTGGTGGCCGTGGCGGCGCCGCTCGCGGGCCTCGCCCTGAAGTTCGGCCCGGCCGAGTTCTTCGCCCTCATGGTTGCCGGTCTCTGCCTTGTCGTCGGACTTGCCGGCCGCAACATCCTCGCGGCCCTGCTGATGACGGTCATCGGCCTGCTCATCTCGCTCATCGGGATGGATCCGGTCCGCGGCGCGCCGCGCTTCACCTTCGGCATCGAGGAACTCTACGACGGAATCGGCTTCGTTCCGGTCGTGATGGGTCTGTTCGGAGTCGGCGAGCTGCTCCTGGCGGCGGAAGCGCGCCAAAGCCATCTCATCCAGGCCGACCTCAAGAAATGGTACCCGAGCCGCGAGGAGTGGCGCCGCTCCGGCGGCGCCATCGGCCGCGGCACTGTCATTGGATTTATCCTGGGGCTGATCCCCGGCGTCGGCGCCATCGTGCCCACCTTCATGGCCTACGTGCTCGAGAAGCGTATCTCCAAGACCCCGGAACGCTTCGGCAAGGGAGCTATCGAGGGCGTTGCCTCGGCCGAGACTGCCAACAACGCCTATGCGAACGGCTCTATGGTGCCCCTGCTGGCTCTCGGCGTGCCGAGCTCGCCCACGATCGCGGTGCTGATGGGCGCCTTCATCGTAAATGGCCTGACGCCCGGACCCTTCCTGTTCCAGGAGAAGCCGGAGCTGGTATGGACCGTGATCGCGTCCTTCTTCGTCGGCAATGTCCTGCTGCTGATCCTGAACCTGCCGCTGGTCGGGCTGTGGGCCCGGCTGCTCAAGATACCCTTCGCCTATCTATGCACGGGCGTGCTGATCTTCTGCATTATCGGCGCCTACGGGCTGAAGCAAAGCCTGTTCGATGTCTGGGTCATGCTGGGCTTCGGCATCATCGGCTATCTGCTGCGCAAGCTCGACATTCCCATCGCACCGGCGATCCTCGCATTGATCCTCGGGCCGATGATGGAGAAGTCGCTGCGGACGACGCTCGAAATATCGGCCGGCAGTTTTGCGATCTTCCTCGATCGCCCTCTGGCCCTCGCACTGCTCGCGATTCCGCTCGTCGTGCTCGCCGCCATCGTGGTGCGTCCACGCGCCTTCGCCAGCCTCAGGCAGACAGACATCGAATAACAGGGAGGAAACACATGATTCGCAGACGTACACTCATCGCCGCCGCGGGCGCCTCGGCCGGTGCCGCAGCTCTCGCCGGACCTGCGATGGCCCAGAATTTCCCTCGCAAGGCGGTGCAGATGATCGTGGCCTTCCCGGCGGGAGGCAACACCGACATCGGTGCCCGTATCCTCGCCTCGATTGCCGAGAAGGAACTCGGGCAGCCCATCACCGTCGTCAACAAGGGCGGCGCCGGCGGCCAGATCGGCTTCACCGAGGGCGCACGCGCGCGTCCGGACGGCTACACCGTCACGTTCATCAACCTGCCGAGCGTCAGCACGATCGTCCTGGATCCCGAACGCAAGGCAGCCTTCAAAATGGACAGCTTCGTGCCGGTCGTGAACCAGGTGCTGGATCCCGGCGTCGTATGGGTGAAGGCGGACAGCCCGTACAAGACGTTCAACGACCTCATAGAGGCGGCCAAGAAGGCGCCCGGCAAGGTCAGCGCCTGCACGACGGGCATCCTGAGCGACGACCACCTCGCGATCCTGATGGTGAACGATGCCGCCAAGGTCGACTTCCGCATCGTACATTTCGAAGGATCGGCCCAGCAGCTTACGGGCGTCATGGGCGGCCACGTCGACTGCGCCTTCGACAATGTCGGCGGCATCGTGAAGCGCGTGAAATCGGGCGAATTGCGCGCCCTCGTCGTGACCGACGACCAGCGCTCGAAATTCCTCCCGGACGTACCCTGCACCAAGGAACTCGGACTTCCGACGGTGATCTCTTCATCGACGCGCGGCATCGCAGTCCCGAAAGGAACCCCGCCCGAAGTGATCAAAATCCTCGAGGCCGCCTTCGTGAAGGCGATCAACAATCCCGAGCATATCCAGAAAATGGACGAGCAGGGACTCGCGCTGAAGCCGCTCGTCGGTGCCGACTACGCGAAGTACTACGCGGACTCGCATGCGGCCGCGACCAAATATACCGAGTGGGCCCTCAAGCAACGCTAGGGCGATCGCAAGAACGCCCTGGTGGCGCCGAACAGATAAGAACTTTCCTGCTGCGGCTTTGACTCCTCTGCCCTCGTAGTACGAGGCCCTCCCCTTCGCGGGCTCCGCGAAGGGGAGGAAACGAGGGCCCTACTTCTTCCCGAGCTGGTTGAAAGGCACGTCCTTGTCGACGCGGACATCGGCCGGCATGCCCAGCACGCGTTCGGCCACGATGTTGCGCAGGATCTCGTCGGTGCCGCCGGCGATGCGAAAGCCCGCGCCACCGATCCACTGGGCCTGGAAACCACCCGCCTGCGGGATTTCTTCCTTCATGATGCCGGCCGGGCCCATCAGCTCCATCGCGAAGGCGCCCATGTCCTGCATCTTGGGCGCAGCCACGATCTTGATGATCGACGATTCAGGCCCCGGCGTCTGGCCCTTGGACAGGGCCGTGAGCGTGCGGTAGCGCGTCAGCTTGAGGCCCTGCTGCTGCACGTACCAGTCGGCGATCCGTGAGCGGACCTGCTGGTTGCGGATCGCCGGCCCGTCCTCGAGATCGGTGTCGCGCGCGAGCTCCATGAGCTCGTCGACATCGAGGCCGCCGGCAGGCATGCCGACCGCCAGGCGCTCGTTCATCAGCGTGGTCAGCGCCGCCTTCCATCCTTCTCCGACCTTGCCGAGGCGCTGGCTGTCGGGAATGCGGACGTTCGTGAAGAATACTTCGTTGAAGTTGGCGCCGCCCGACATCTGCTTGATCGGCCGCACCTCGACACCGGGGCTCTTCATGTCGAGGAAGAACATGGTGAGGCCCTGGTGCTTGGGCACGTTGGGATCGGTGCGCGTGATGACGATGCCGAAGTCCGAATAGTGCGCCCCCGACGTCCAGACCTTCTGGCCGTTGATGATCCAGTCGTCGCCGTCGCGCTCGGCCTTGGTGCGAATGCCGGCCACGTCCGAGCCGGCAGCCGGCTCGGAGAAGAGCTGGCACCAGATCTCCTGCCCGTGCAGCGCCGGCTTCACGTAGCGCTTGAGCTGCTCGGGCGTGGCATAGGCCATCATCGTCGGGATGCACATGCCGAGGCCGATATCGAAGAAGCCGAGCGGCACGAGGAAGTTGGCTTCCTCCTGCTGGTAGATCACCTGCAGGATCGGGGAACCGCCGCGACCGCCGAATTCCTTCGGCCAAGTGATGCGCGCGTAGCCAGCCCTGGCCTTCTTGTCCTGCCATTCCTTGGCCTTCGCCAGCAGGGCGGGATCGTCGTTGCGGGCGCGGAAGCTCCTGCTGTCGTCGCTCTTGCGGGTCGCATTGGCGTCGAGCCAGGCGCGCACTTCCTTGCGGAACGCGGCTTCTTCCGGGGTGTCGTTGAAATCCATCGCTTCCTCCAGTCGCGTTGCCGGCAGACGCCACGCGGGCGCCGCACGGGAGCGGACATGCTTTCAGTCGTTTTCGCCGCGTCAGGCGGCGTTCTTCTGCTCCAGGCGCGTCACCAGCTTGTCCTTCCATGCCATCGGCCCACCCAGCGAGAGGGCGAGGACGCGCGACCGCCGGTAATGGAACTGCGTATCCGCTTCCCAGGTGAAGCCGATGCCGCCATGGGTCTGGATGTTCTCCTTGGCAGCAAAGTCGTAGGCGTCGGTCGCCGCGATGCGGGCCGCCGCCGCCGCCAGCGGCAGGTCGGCACCGCCCTCGGTCAGCATCATCGCGCCGTAGTAGGCGTTCGAGCGCGCCAGCTCGAGCTTTACGTAGCAATCCGCGAGCTTGTGCTTGATCGCCTGGTAGGAGCCGATGGCGCGACCGAAGGCCTGGCGCTGCAGGGCGTAGTCGCGCGCCATCCACATCGCGGCTTCCGCTCCCCCCACTTGGGCGAAGGCGAAGTAAACGGCGGCGGCATCGTACAGCCGCTCCAGGAGCTGCCAGCCCTCACCTTCGGCACCGAGAAGCTCGGCGGTCGCATCCTTGAAGACCAGCTCGGCATGCTTGCGCGCCGGATCGATCGTCTCGACGCGCCGCCGCTGCACGGACGCCTGGCCGAGATCGACAATCGCCAGCGAGACGGCGCGGTCGCCGCTGCCCGCCGTGTTCGCCAGCACGATGGCGAAGGTCGCCGCCTCGCCATCGGCGACCGGCACCTTCGTGCCGTTCAGACGGCCGTTGCCGAAGGTGGTGCGGATGTTGCGCGGTCGCGGCGGCTGGGGGCCTTCCGCGACGGCGAGCGTGCCGATGGCCTTGCCGGCGGCAAGTTCGGGCAGCCACTTCTTCTTCTGCGCCTCGGATCCCGCGAGCTTCAGCGCCTCGGTCGCCAGCACCACTGACGAGTCGAACGGCACAGGTGCCGCCGCACGACCGATCTCCTCGGCGACGACGCAAACCTCGAGCGGCGACAGGCCCAGCCCGCCATACGCCTCGGGAATGCCGGTGGCCGGCACGCCGAGATCGACGAGCCCCTTCCACACGTCGTCGGCATGGGTTTCGTTGCCGTCGAGCACGCGCCGCACCACCTTGGTGGGGCATTTGTCGGCGAGGAACTTGCGAACCTGCTCCTTGAGCAGCTTCTGGTCGTCGGAGAAATCGAAGTTCATGATGGGGCGAGCCTAGCAAGAGTGCTCGCACCGGGGAACGGCTTGGGGTTCCGACAGGCGACCCCGGCCTGTGGAGGTTCGCGTGATGGAAACCCGAGAAATCAAGGATTGGCACGCCCACGTCTATTTCGACGCCCGGACACGCGACGCGGCCTGGGCGCTGCGCGAGACGATCGAGAAGACCTTCGAGATCGAGATGGGACGCTTCCACGAGAAACCCGTGGGACCGCACCCGATGTTCAGCTACCAGGTCGCGTTCCGGAACGACCAGATGGCGGCTCTGCTGTCGTGGCTGGCTCTGAACCGCGGCGACCTCACGCTGTTCATCCACCCCAACACCGGGCACGATCTGGAGGATCATCGCGACCGCGCGATCTGGATGGGCCGGCAGGTCGAGCTGGCCCTCGACATCTTCACGAAGAAGGATTGACCCGATGGATACGCTGCTTCCGCTGGCCCGACGCGTGGGCGAGAAGCTCAAGGCGCGCAAGGAAACGATCGGCATCTCCGAATCCTCAGCGGGCGGACTCGTGTCGGCGGCACTCCTCGCGGTGCCTGGCGCCTCCGCCTATTTCATGGGCGGCGCTGTCGTCTACACGCGGCCCGCCGGCGATGCCTTCCTGGCAGTCCCGCGGGAAAAAAGGGCCGGCGTGCGCTCTTCGTCGGAACCCTGGGCTCTGCTCGCGGCCGAGCATGTAAGGGGCCGCCTGAAGACCAGCTGGGGGCTGGCGGAGACCGGAGCCGCGGGACCCTCCGGCAATTCCTATGGAGATCCGGCCGGGCATACGTGCGTGGCGGTCGTCGGTCCGAACGGCAGCGTCGCGCGGACGCTGCGGACAGGGTCGGACGATCGCGTCGCCAACATGCGGGCCTTCGCCGCCGAGGCGCTCAAGCTGATGGACGAGCAGCTTTCCTGAGGCGTCAGGCGCGCCACGCCATCAGTGCGGCAACGGCCAGGGAGACCCAGCCGAGAATGAAGGCCGTGCCGCCAATGGGCGCCACGGCACCGAACAGCCTCGGGCCGTTGAAAGCCAGCGCATAGAGCGCACCCGGGAACAGGATGCTGCCCGCCAGGAAAAGCCACTGAGCTGCGACGGCGGGGCCTCCTGCCAGCGCGCCGTTTCGGGCGAGCGCCACCACGACGATCATGGCGAGTGCATGGACGAGTTCGTAGTGGCTGCCGGTCTGCAGCCACTCCCGCGCCTTGGCACCCGCCGGCGTCGAGGGATCGATGCCATGCGCGGCAAAGGCGCCGACGGCGATGGCGATGGCCGCGCTCGCTGCCGCGACGACGATCCAGCCGTGGGCTGCCGCCGCCATGATCAGTGCGCCCGCGGGGTCGGACGGCCGCCGGCGGTGATACCGCCGTCGATCACGAGTTCCTGCCCCGTGATGTAGTTGGCCGCGTCGCTGCAGAGGAAGACGACACCGTTCGCGATATCCTGCGCGAGGCCGACACGGACCAGCGGCGTGATCGCCGCCGAGCGTTCGGTCGCGTCGATCGGCGCGTTGCGGCGATTGCCCTCGGCCCCGGTCGGAATCTTCCCCCAGATCGGCGTGGCGATGATACCGGGATGGACCGAGTTGCAACGGATGTTGTCGTGCGCAAGCTCCAGCGCGACGGACTTCGCGAGGAGGCGGACGCCGCCTTTGGTCGCCGAATAGGCCGAAAGCCCCGGCGCACCGCGCAGCCCGGCAATCGACGACATCAGGACGAGCGAGCCGCCGCCGGCCCGCCGCAGGGCGGGAATGGCGTGCTTGATGCTGAGGAAAACGCCGTCGAGGTTGATCGCTTGCTGGCGCTGCCAGTCGGCCAGCGTCATCGTTTCGATCGGCGCCATGATGCCGATGCCGGCATTGGCGACCATGATGTCGAGACGGCCGAACCGGGTTTCCGCATCGGCAACGATGCCCAGCCAGGCGCCCTCGTCCCGCACGTCGTGGTGCAGGTAGTGTGCCTTGCCGCCGGCTTTCGAAATCCGCTCGACGACGGCCTTGCCCAAGCCGTCGTCGATATCGGTGATCAGGACCGACGCGCCCTCGCGCGCCAGCGTTTCGGCACAGGCTTCGCCGATGCCAGACGCGCCGCCCGTGACGATCGCGACCTTGCCCGAAACCTGTGCCATGGAACGCTCCCTTAGCGGTTCTTCCAGTTGCCGGGGCGCTTCTCGGCGTAGGCCTTGACGCCTTCCTTGAAGTCCTCGGTCTTGCGGGTCCACTCCTGCTCGGTCAGTTCGCGCTCGGTGGCGGCTTCCGCACCGTCGGCGAAGCCCCGGCGCATCGTCTCGCGCGTCGACATCACGGCGAGCGGCGCCGACTCGGCAATCTCCTGCGCGAGCTTGATCGCTTCCTTGCGCACGTCGGCGAGCGGCGCGAGCACATCGGCCATGCCCCATTCGACGGCCTGCTCGCCACCGATGCGACGGCCGGTGAGGAACATCAGGTTCGCCTTCTGCTGGCCGATCAGGCGCGGCAGCGTGAAGGTGAGCGAGAAGCCCGGATGGAAGCCGAGGCGCGTAAAGTTCGCGGCAAAGCGCGCTTCCGGGGCAGCGACGCGGAAATCCGGCATCAACGCGAGACCGAGTCCGCCACCGATCGCGGGGCCTTGGACCGCAGCGACGCTCGGCTTCTTGGAGCGGAACAGACGGGTCGCTTCCTTGTAGAGATGCTTGCCGCTCTCGTTGGCGCCGGTCTGCGGGCGGTTCGCGAAGTCGGCACCGGCACAGAACGACTTGCCCTGCGCGCACAGGACATAGGCGCGGATCTTGTCGTCGCGGTCGAACGCCTCGAAGGCGTCGGCGATCTGGTTGATCAGCGAGTTGTCGAAGAAATTGTGCGGCGGACGCTGGATCTCGACGATTCCGACCGCGCCCTCGGTGCTGATGCCGATATCCTTGAAAGTGGCGCTCATTGTTTTCTCCCGCGTTGAAAATCCGGTTAACGTGGCCGGGATACTGCCCCGGCATGGGGCCTGCGTCGATACGGGAGGAAAGGCAATGCCGCAAAGCGAACGTCACGCCCTGGTGCTGGGAGGCGGCACGATGGGCGTGGGAATCATTGCCATGTTCCTGGCCGGTGGCTGGAGGGTGGACGTCGTGTCGCGCTCCGAATCGACACGCGCCGCCCTGCCGGCAGCGGCTGCCCGCGCGCTGAAGTCGATGGGAAAGCCGGAGGACGTCTCCGGCTTGGCGACCTGGGCCACCCTGGACGAGGCACCGTGGGACAAGATCGACATCGCCGTCGAGACGGTCACGGAGGATCTCGACCTGAAGCGGCGGCTGTTTGCCGACATGGAGCGCCTCTCCCGGCCAGGCGTTCCGCTCACGTCGAATTCGTCGAGCTTCCCGATCAGCGAGATCGGCAAGGGCCTCGAGACGCAGGATCGCATGATGGGCCTGCACTTCTTCATGCCCGCGCATCTCGTGCCGCTGGTCGAGGTCGTGCGCTCCGTGCGCACCGACGTGGCGCTGGCCGAGAAAGTCGGGGACATGATGCACGACCTTGGCAAGCGGCCGGTCCAGGTCCGCAAGGACGTGATCGGCTTCCTCGGCAATCGCATCCAGGGCGCGCTGATGCGCGAGGCGCTGTGGCTGATCGAGCAGGGCGTCGCCAGCCCCGAGGATGTCGATGCGACGGTCCGGCTCTCGTTCGGCTTCCGCTATGCCGCGGCCGGGCCGATCACGCAGAAGGAGCATTCGGGCTGGGACACGACCTGCGCGGTCGCCAAGATCATCTGGCCCGACCTCTCCAACGCCGACGGCCCGCCGCCGGTGCTGCAGAACAACGTCGACAAAGGGCGCATAGGTTTCAAGACGAAGGGCGGCTTCTTCGACTGGGACGATGCCTCCATAACGAAAGAGCGCGCCCGATACGAGCGCGCCCTCTCAAAATGCCTGGAGATCTTCCGCGAGGAAGGGATCCTGCGCTAGGCGGCGCGACCGCCTCCGCCGCCGAAGCGGCGCTTCTTCCACTGCGGCCGCCGTACCTCGCCGAACGGCCGCTCGCCGGCCGGCGGCTGATCGCGGAAGTCGCCGAAATCGCGCTGGCCGCCAAAACCACGCTCATCGCGACGCGCCTGGTGCGGGCGATCGCCCTGCGACGCCTCGGGCCGATGGCCGTCCGGACGCTGGCCATCGTGGCGGCGATAGTCCCCGCGCTCGCCATGAGGGCGATGATCGTCGCGGCGATGCGGACCGCGGCCTTCCGGACGATAGCCTTCGCGACGGTCGCCGAACTGGCCGTGGCCTTCCTGGCGATGGCCTTCACGATGGCCCTCGTGCCGCGGACCGCCGTGGCGTCCTGCCGAACGGTCGGCCTGGAAACCGCCGCCCTGATGCCGGTCGAACCGGTCGCCTTCGCGATGACGCGGAGCTTCGGGATGGCCCTCGCCGCGATAGCCGCCGTCGCGACGGCCGCCGTCTTGCGGATGCGCGTCATGACGCGGGCCTGCGTGACGGTTGCCCTCGTGACGATGGCCGCCGTAGGGACGGCCGTCGTTGCGGCCCCCGCCGGGGCGACGCGGACCGCGCGGACCACGGCCCTGCTGGGGCCGCTCGTCGCCGAAATCCTCGTCCCGTGCCGACGCCTGCGACACCGCCACCTGGGGCAGGTCTTCGTTGGCCGGCATGGGGAGCACGTTCAGGCGCTGGTTGGTCAGGCGCTCGATGCCCTTGAGCTGCCCGCGCTCGCTGCCGTCGCAGAAGGAGATGGCGATCCCCGACGCGCCCGCACGTGCCGTGCGGCCGATGCGGTGGACATAGCTCTCGGCGTCCGCCGGCAGCTCGAAATTGATGACGTGGGTCACGCCGGCGACGTCGATGCCGCGCGCCGCCAGGTCGGTCGCGACCAGCACGCGGGCACGGCCACGGGCAAACGAGTCGAGCGCACGCTGGCGCGCATTCTGCGACTTGTTCCCATGGATCGCCTCGGAGCGGACGCCGCTCTTGTCGAGCGCCTCCGCGACACGGTTGGCGCCGCGCTTAGTGCGCGTGAAGACGATCACGCGCTCAAGGGCCTGGTCGGCCAGGAGGTGCGCCAGAAGCGCCCGCTTGGTCGACGCATTGACGAAGTAGACACCCTGGTCGATGCGATCGACGGTGCGCCCCTGCGGCGCGATCTCGACGCGCACCGGATCGTTCAGGATCTCGGCGGCGAGCTTGGCCACGTCGGGCGGCATGGTAGCGGAGAAGAGGAGCGTCTGGCGCTCCTTCGCGACCGAGCTCACGATGCGGCGAACGTCGCGGATGAAGCCCATGTCGAACATGCGATCCGCCTCGTCGAGGACGAGGAAGGAAACGTCGCCGAGCCGCACATTGCCGCGCTCCACGAGATCGAGCAGGCGACCGGGCGTGGCGATCAGGATGTCGACGCCGCGGTTCAGCGTTTCGATCTGGCGGCCGAAGCCCAGCCCGCCGATCACCATGCCGAGGCGCAGGCCGAGGCCCTTGCCGTAAGTGTCGAAGCTGCGGGCGATCTGCACCGCCAGCTCGCGCGTCGGCGCCAGCACGAGGGCCCGCGGGCTGCGCGGCTGCGCGCGCCTGCCCTGCTGGGCGAGACGATGCAGAACCGGCAACGCGAACGCGGCCGTCTTTCCGGTGCCGGTCTGGGCGATGCCCAGCACGTCGCGCCCTTCGAGCAGCGCGGGGATCGTACGGGCCTGGATCGGCGTCGGGGTGGTGTAGTTGGCTCCATGCAGCGCACGCAGCAGCGGCTCGGACAGTCCAAGATCCGCAAACGAAACGTCAGTCACTGAAAATCCTAACTGGCCGCCGGCGCCATCATGGCGCACGTTTGGGCGGCCGTGGGTCCGTTCCCGCGCGCGGCTGGGAGGACTCTTTCTTCTGGGAGATGTCTCGGGATGAGGCGCCTCGATGAGACGGGCGCATCGCGCGATCGCGAGAAACCTTTAGAGGCCCGCCGTGGCGGGATGCGGCGTATATGATGCTGCACCGCAGCGGAGTCAAGCGCCGTTGCTGGCCATCCCGTCGCACACTTCGTAGAGTCACAACAAAACAACGACTTCATGGGAGTGAAACATGCGCCGCCGCTACATGATGGGCAGCCTTGCCGCCGCCATTGCCGTCCCTGCCATCGCGAGTCGGGGGCACGCGCAGGGCTACCCGACGAAGCCCGTCCGCATTCTCATCCCCTATGCGCCGGGCGGTACGTCGGACATCCTTGCGCGGCTCCTGCAGCCCCATCTTCAGGCGGCGCTCGGCCAGTCGGTCGTCGTCGAGAACCGGGTCGGTGCGAACGGCAACATCGCCGTCGACATGGTCGCGAAATCGGCGCCCAACGGTTACACACTCGTCCTGACGGACCTCGGGAATCTCACCATCTCGCCATCGGTCATGAAGCTGCCGTTCGACGTGGCGAAGGATTTCAATGCCGTCACCGTGCTTGCCTATACGCCTCACCTGCTCGCGGTCACGCCCGACCGGCCTTACAAGACGGTGCCGGAGCTGATCGCCTATGCGAAGGCCAACCCCGACAAGCTCAACTACGCGACCGCGGGACTGGGCAGCGCACCCCATCTTGCCGGAGCCCTGTTCGCCCACTCGCTCGGCCTCAAGATCACGTTCATCCCGATGAAGGGCGGGGCCGAGGCGATACAGCAGGTGGTGGGCGGCCACGCCGATGCGCTCTTCAACGGCGCAATCGCCACGCTGCCTCACGTGAAGAACGGCAAGCTGCGCGGCCTTGCCGTGTCGAGCGCCACGCGCAACGAGCTCGCGCCCGACCTCCCCACGGTCATCGAGTCCGCCGGCATCAAGGATTTCGTCACGGGAAGCTGGCAGGGCTTCCTGGCCGCCAACGGCACGCCGCCCGAGATTCTCGAACGGCTCTATGTCGAGATCGACAAGGCAACCAGGATTCCCGAAGTGGCCGCGCGACTGAAGGAGCTTGGAGCGGAACCCGTTCTGCATAAGCCGGCCCAGAGCGACGCCTGGCGGGCGCAGGAGGTCGACAACTGGGCGAAAGTCGTGAAAGAAACCGGCATCAAGCTCGAATGACGTCTCCAGACACCAGGCTTCCGGCACCCCCCGGCAACGACATCGCGAGAGCGCCCCGCAGTCCGGACCTCGGCCGGACAATCATGCGGCCCGGCCTGGCCTGGGGCGCGGCCGCGGGATGACGTCTGCCAGGACGGCGACGGGCCGCAACAACACCTCTCTCGGTGCCCTCTACACGATGCTCGCCATGCTGGGCTTCGCCAGCATGGACACCATTACCAAGTGGATGGTGGCGGACTACCCGATCGGCCAGATGATGTGGGTACGCTATGCCATCTTCTGCCTCTTCGCCTGGTTCGTCGTGCGCCGGCGCGGCCTGCTTGCGGCCGCGCGCACGACACGGCCCTGGCTTCAGCTCGGGCGCGCCCTCCTCGCGGTCGTCGAGAGTGCCGTCTTCGTCCTCGCTTTCCGCTATCTCCCGCTCGCCGACACGCACGCGGTCGCCGCGACATCGCCCCTCATCGTGATCGCGCTGGGCGTTCTCTTTCTCGACGAGCGCGCCGGGCCGGCGCGGTGGGCCGCGGTGGCCGCAGGCTTCGCCGGCATGCTGCTGATCGTACGGCCTGGCTTCCGCGAGCTCGACTGGGCGCTGATGATCCCCGTCGCCGGCGCCATCCTGTGGGGCGCCTACCAGATCCTGATCCGGCTCTGCGCACGTACCGACGCCCCCGAGACGACCCTCGTCTGGTCGGCCTTCGTGGCGTTCGGCGCCACGACCCTGCTGGGGCCCTGGCAGTGGAAGTGGCCAGATGCGACAGGCTGGGCGCTGCTGGTCGCCATCGCCGTGCTGGGCGCCCTTGCGCACTATGCGCTGATCCGGGCGCTAGACCACGCCGAGGCCGGTGCCGTGCAGCCGTTCAGCTACACTCTGCTCGTCTTCGTCACCATCCTGGGCGTCGTCGTGTTCGGCGACATACCGGACGGCTGGACGATGGCCGGTGCCGGGGTCATCGTGGCCTCGGGCCTGTTCGCGTGGCAGCACGAACGGCGCCGCGCGCGCCGCTCCTAATTGTGGACGCAGGCGAGATCGCCCTCGGCGCAATCGAGCTGGACCTCGATGTCCTTTACGCGAAGCGCCGTGAGCCGCGCCTTGCACTGGGCGATCATCATGGGGTGGATGGAGCCGCCGATGGTGGACGAGCTGACGAAAGCACATTCCTGGTCGCGGAAGCGTATCCACGCCTCCTCCGCGGCTTGCAGCCGCGCGCGACTTTCCGTCGAGAGGCGGCTCCACAGCTTCGAATAGACCTCGTTCAGCCGGCGGTCCGTACGCTGCAATTCCTCGCCGGCCTGCCGGTTCAGTTCCATCTGTGTCTGCGCGACGGCGATCGCGGGCAGCAGCAGACACACGGCAAATGCCACCGCCGCGTGGCGGCCGGCCCTCGGCACCGTCGATCGCCCTAGCGCGGCCATGCCCGCAACGAGACCAGGCCGCCGTCGATCGGCAGCATCACGCCCGTGACCCAGCGCGATTCGTCGGAGGCCAGATAGACGGCGCCATGCGCGATGTCCCATGCCGTTCCCTCCGTCTGCATCGGCACCATCTTGCTGCGTCGGTCGCGGGCGTCGGTGCCGAGATGCGCCACCATGGGCGTGTGGACCGAGCCCACGATAATGCAGTTCGCCCGGATATTCTGCGTCGCGTAGTCGGCGGCCACCGACAGGGTGAAGCCGTGCAGGCCTGCCTTGGCGGTCGCATAGGCGACGGCGCCGGCACTCCCCATGAGGCCGAGCGCGCCTGCGATCGAGGAGACCATGATCACCGAGCCGCCACCCCCGGCCTTCATGCGCGGCAGGCAGGCCTTGGTGCACAGCATCGTCGTGGTGAGATTGGTCTCGAGCACCTTGTTCCAGGTTTCGAGCGTCACCGTCTCGGGGGTGCCCGGACCGCCGATGCCGACATTGTTGTGCAGGATGTCCAGCCGGCCATATTTCCTGGCGGCAAAATCCGCCATCGCTTCCGCCGCGGCTGGGTCGGCGACATCGGCCGCGAAAACGGATGCTTCGCCGCCTTCCTCCTTGATCTGCCGGGCAAGGGAATCGGCGCGTTCGGCGCTGCGGTTGACGAGCACGACGCTGGCGCCCTCGCGCGCGAACAGGATCGCGGTCGCCATGCCGTTGCCGACACCCTCGCCGCGCGGTGCCGCGCCCGTCACCACCGCCACCTTGCCCTGCAGCCGTCCCGCCATTCTACTCTCCCCCCTTCATCTTCATGTCAGGCGCGGACCTTAGCCGGGAGGCTCGAACAATGGAAAGCGGGATGGAAACCTTCGAAGGCGGCTGCACCTGCCGTCATGTGCGCTACCGGCTCGCATCGCGATCGATGTTCGTCCATTGCTGTCATTGCCGCTGGTGCCAGCGCGAGACCGGCAGTGCGTTCGTGCTGAACGCGATGATCGAGGCGGACCGGGTCGAACTCATCGCAGGAGACGTCGAGATCGTCGACACACCCTCCAGCTCCGGCCGGGGCCAGAAGATCTCCCGCTGCCCGAAATGCCGCGTGGCCCTGTGGAGCAACTATTCCGGCGCCGGTCCGAGGATCCGCTTCGTGCGGGTCGGCACGCTCGACGCGCCCGACACCATGCCGCCCGATGTCCACATCTTCACGGCGAGCAAGCAGCCCTGGGTGCTGCTCCCCGACGGCACACCCGCCTTCGAGGAGTTCTACGACATGGCGGCGTTGTGGCCCAAGGATAGTCTCGACCGCCGCAGCGCCGTCCGCCGTCAGGCCGAGTCTCCCTAGCCCGCTGCGCGGCTAGTCCTTCAGGAACTCCGGATGGGCAGCCCTGATCTCGGGCAAGTAGCCCAACGTGCCCGAGAGATGCGACCGTAGCGCCTGCTGCGCTTCCTGCACCTTTCCGGCTTCGATCGCCTCCATGATCCGGCGGTGATGCGCGACGATGTCGTGGGCCTTTCCCGGCGTCGGCAGGTGCAGCCGCCGCAGCCGGTCGATATGGCCGCTCCGGCTGCGCACAAGTGCCCACAGGTCGCGCTTGTCGGCAGCCACGTAGAGCTGCCAGTGGAAATCGTTGTCGGCCGCCATGAAGGCCGCGAAGTCGCCGGCCGCCGCGAAATGCTCCTTCAGCGCGATGGTCCGCCCCAGTTCCTCGATCAGCGCCGGCTCATGCCGTTCCGCCAGAAGCCGCACGATCTCGAGTTCGAGCGCTCGCCGCAGGAAATGGGCCTGCTGGGCGGCCACAACGTCGATCCTGCTGACCACGGTCGCATGTTGCGGAAAGACGTCGACCAGCCCTTCGGCATGCAGCCGCATCAGGGCATCGCGGATCGGCGTCGAACTCAGCCCGAATTGCTTGGCCAAGGTCGCCCGCGACAACGCTTCGCCCGGCGGGAATGTCAGCGAAACGATCATTTCGCGCAGCCGCTCGAAGACCTGGGGAGCAGCCTGCCGATCGCGGTCGAGCCGCTGGAAGGAAGTCAGGGACATTGCTTGACCACTGATGCACTAGTGTATTAGCTCGAAAAGAGGAGGAAAAACAATGGCCGCCACGAAGAAGAAGGAGCCGGCCTCGCTGCGTAGCGCGCGCTGGTTCGCGCCGGACGACCTTCGCTCGTTCGGCCACCGCTCGCGCGCCATGCAGATGGGATACGCGCCCGAGGAGTGGGCCGGCAAGCCGGTGATCGCCATCCTGAATACGTGGTCGGAGGCCCAGCCCTGCCACATGCACTTCAAGAGCCGCGTCGAAGACGTGAAGCGCGGCATCCTGCAGGCCGGCGGCTTCCCCATGGAACTCCCCGCGCTCTCGCTTTCGGAAAGCTTCCTGAAGCCGACCACGATGCTCTACCGCAACCTGCTGGCAATGGACGCGGAAGAGCTGCTGCGCGGCCACCCGGTCGATGGCGTCGTGCTGATGGGCGGCTGCGACAAGACCACGCCCGCCCTCCTGCTCGGCGCCATCAGCATGGGCCTGCCGACCATCTACATGCCGGCGGGCCCGATGCTGCGCGGCAACTGGAAAGGCAAGGTGCTGGGCTCGGGCTCCGACGCCTGGAAATTCTGGGACGAGCGCCGCGCCGGCAAGATCAGCGATTCGGACTGGGTCGACGTCGAGGCGGGCATCGCCCGCAGCTACGGCACGTGCATGACCATGGGCACGGCCGCGACCATGATGGCGATGGCCGAGACGCTCGGCATGAGCCTGCCCGGCGCCTCGTCGATCCCGGCAGCCGACGCCAATCATGTCCGCATGGCCTCCGCCTGCGGCCGGCGGGCCGTCGAGATGGTTTGGGAGGACCTCACGCCGTCGAAGATCCTCACGCGCGAGGCCTTCCTGAATGCCATCACCGCGGCGATGGCGATGGGGTGCTCGACCAATGCCATCATCCATCTGATCGCGCTGGCGCGGCGCGCCGGCCAGGACATCGGGCTCGACGATTTCGAGCGCGCCAGCCGGAAGGTGCCGGTGATCGCCAACATACGGCCGTCCGGCGACACCTACCTGATGGAGGATTTCTTCTACGCCGGTGGATTGCCGGGCCTGCTCGATCAGATCAGGGACCACCTCCATCTCGACTGCCTGACCGTGACGGGCCGCACGATCGGCGAGAACGTCAGGGGCGCAGAAATCTACGACGCCGACGTGATCCGCCCCGTCGACAATCCGATCTACAGGGAGGGCGCCCTCGCGGTTCTCAAGGGCAACCTTGCGCCCGACGGCTGCGTCATCAAGCCAAGCGCCTGCGCACCGAAGTTCCTGAAGCACACCGGCCCGGCGCTCGTGTTCGACGACTATCCGTCGATGAAGGCGGCGATCGACCGTGACGACCTCGATGTCACGGAGGACACCGTCCTGATCCTGCGCAATGCAGGGCCGCAAGGCGGGCCGGGCATGCCCGAGTGGGGCATGCTTCCGATCCCGGGAAAGCTGGTGCGGCAGGGCGTGCGCGACATGGTGCGCATCTCCGACAGCCGCATGAGCGGCACGAGTTACGGCGCCTGCATCCTGCATGTCTCGCCCGAGTCCTACATCGGCGGACCACTGGCGCTCGTGAGGACGGGCGACATGATCTCGCTCGATGTCGACCGTCGCACCATCGACATGAAGGTTTCCGACGAGGAGCTGCAACGGCGTCGCGCCGCCTGGAAGAAGCCCGAACCGCGCTACGAGCGGGGCTACGGCTGGATGTTTACGAAGCATATCAAGCAGGCCAACGAAGGCTGCGACTTCGATTTCCTCGAGACCGATTTCGGCGCGCCCGTCGCCGAGCCGTCGATCTACTGACATCGCCGCGCCGGCAGGGAGACGCGCATGGGCCTGAAAGCGGAGACCCGCGAAAAACTGCGGAGCGTGAGCACCGCCACCGTCTCGACCGCGCTCTACAAACGCGGCTTTCGTATCCAGATGATCCAGGGCGTGCAGCCCTTGTCGCCCGATCAGCCGACCATGGTCGGAGAGGCGTTCACGCTGCGTTACATGCCGGCGCGGGAGGACCTCAACAAGCTCGACGTGTTCCGCGACCACGGCCACCCGCAACGCAAGGCGATCGAGGAATGTCCGCCTGGCATGGTCCTCGTGATGGACAGCCGCAAGGATGCGCGTGCCGCCTCGGCCGGTGCCATCCTCGTGACGCGCCTCATGAAGCGGGGCGCCGCCGGCGTGGTCACCGACGGCGGATTCCGCGACTCTGCGGAGATCGCGCGGCTTGGATTCCCCGCCTACCACCAGCGGCCAAGTGCGCCGACGAACCTCACCCTGCATCAGGCGATCGACATCAACGTGCCGATCGGCTGCGGCGACGCGCCGGTGTTTCCCGGGGACGTGGTGCTGGGCGACAGCGACGGTGCGCTGGTGATCCCGGCACATCTCGCCGACGAGATCGCCGACGAAGCCGTCGAGATGACTGCCTACGAGGATTTCGTCACCGAACGCGTACAGGGAGGCCGGGGCATCTTCGGCCTCTATCCCCCGACGGATCCGCAATCGCTTCAAGACTTCGCCACATGGCGCAAGAAGTCCGGCCGCTGATGGCCGGTCTCAACTCCAGGGAGTGGAACGACAGACGATGAAAGCGTTGAGAGTCCTGGCGGTCGTCGCCGCCGTCGTCGCCGCGATGCCGGCCTATGCGCAAACCTATCCCGACCGCCCGATCACGGTGATCGTACCCTTCCCGCCGGGCGGCGCGTCCGACCAGACCGCCCGTCTGGTCACCAAGAAGCTCGGCGAGCGCGTCGGCCAGTCGGTCGTGGTCGACAACCGCGGCGGCGCCAACGGCTCGATCGGCGCCACTGCCCTGAAACAGGCCAAGCCCGACGGCTACACTTTCCTTGTCGGCTCGATCGGCGTATTCGGCATCAACCCTGCCCTGTTCAAGGATCTGCGCTACGATCCGCTGCAGGATTTCGACCTGTTGAGCGTCGCGGTGCGTACGCCGAACGTGCTGGTGGCCAACCCGAACTTCCCGGCCAACAATGTCGCCGAGCTGGTCGAGTATCTGAAGCAGAACCCCGACAAGGTGACCTTCGCCTCGTCCGGCACGGGTTCGTCGGACCATCTGACGGCGGCGCTGTTCCTGCAGAAGACCGGCACGACCGGAATCCACGTGCCTTATAAAGGCGGTGGACCGGCCATAAGCGATCTTATCTCCGGCCATGCCAACGTCTCGTTCCAGAATCTCGGCGCCATCGCCCAGCACGTGAAGTCGGGCAAGCTCAAGGCGCTCGGGGTCACAAGCTCGGCCCGGGCACCCGCCCTGCCGGACGTGCCGACGATGGCGGAAGGCGGCGTGAAGGACCTCGAAGTCTACTCGTGGCAGGCCGCCGCCGCCCCGAAAGGCCTCCCGCCCGCGGTCCGTTCCAAGTTGGAAGCCGAGCTGATCGCGTCGGCAAAAGACCCCGAGATAAGGGCACAGTTCGAGGCGGTCGGCTTCGAAGTGGTCGCGAACAATGGCGAGGAATTCCGCAAGTTCCTCGAAGGGGAAATCGCGCGCTGGAAGAACGTGATCGAGACCGGGAAAATCTCGGCCGAGTAGATCAGCCCTTCCAATAGTCCGGCAGCCGGGTCGCCAACCACCTCGCGAGGGCGGCGTTCACGGCCGCCGGCTGCTCCTGGGCCATCCAATGGCCAGAGCGGACCACGATTTCCGTCAGGTCGGTACAGTCCCGGCGCATCGGCTCGGCCAGCGCGGACTGCATCGTCTCGCAGGTCGTGTCGTAGGCGCCATGCAGGAATAGCACTGGCATGGCGAGCTTGCCGCCATTCCTGGCCCGCTTCGCATAGGCACCGTTCGCTGCGTGGTTCATGTACCAGGAGTCGGGTCCGAAGAAGCCGTTGCGCTCCAGCGCAGCCGTATAGGCTTCGACATCCTGCTCGGTGAGAATATCTGCATCGCGCGGGAGATCGGGGCACGCACCTCCTCCGAACCAGCCGCCAGCGGCCCGCACCATGGCGGTCGGCGCGGGCTTGCCGACGCGCGCCGGATCGCCCTTGCGGAAAAGCGCCTTCACCAGATTACGCACGTTCGCCTCGAAGCCTTTGCACGCCTTCTCGAAATTCTCCTCGTAGAAGAACTGGTAGTCCCACTGCCCGGCCGGAAACCTCGCCTCCGGATAGACATCGCGGTCGACGAGCGGCACGACCGTGTCGAGCGTGAATCCGGTGGCGAGATAGGGAACGCAGAGGCTCGCGACGCCGGCGGTTTTTTCCGGATGATGCGCGGCGATGTTCCAGACGACCGGGCTGCCCCAATCGTGTCCGACCCACACGGCGTGCTCCCGGCCTTGCGCCTGCAGCAGCTCGAGCATGTCGGCGACGATCTCCTCCTGGGCGAAGTCGCGATGCCGGGCGTAGGTGCTCGACCGGCCGTAGCCCCGCATGTCCGGCGCAAGGCAGCGGAACCCGAGGGCCGCGAACACCGGAAGCTGGTGGCGCCAGGAAAGCGATAATTCCGGCCAGCCGTGACAGAAGATCATCAAGGGGGCATCACTGGCCCCGCATGCCAGGTAGCCGGTCGTATGGCCGGCGCTCTTGTACGTATGCTCGGTGATCGAAAAGCTCATCCACCGGACTTTGCCGGCCGCATCGTCGACCAGCAACCCGCGGCGCCGGCCGCCCCCGCGTGCTGGCGCCAGCCGCCGCCGATCCAGCCTTTCGCTGCGCAGGCGCGCCGGGCGTCGCCTGCCCCTCCGCCTCTTGACGCTGCGTGCAGCGACCGGAGATTGTGGCTGCGCCGGTCGACGGCCGCGGGGAATGCGCTGTCGGCCGTCGCACGATGTTTGCCGATGAAGGACGGACGCCCCGCCGCGTCCCCGCACATCGGTCACGAAGGCCCAACCTCGAAAGACAGGACGACAGATGGACATCGACACCGGGACCAAGGAATTGCTGTGCGTCGTGCGCGACGGCGTGGCGATCATCACGCTCAATCGGCCCGAGGCGCGCAATGCCATGTCGCCCGATCTCACCGAGGCATTGCGCAACCAGATCAAGGCGCGCGGCGACGATCCGGCAATCGGCGCCCTGCTGATCACGGGCGCTGGCACCGCCTTCTGCAGCGGCGGCGACGTGAAAGGCATGGGCGGTCGCGGGCCGCGCGGCCGGATGAGCTACGAGGAACGGCTGGCGGACCTGCGCTGGCGACAGACGCATCTCACCGGCGCCCTTGCGGCGGTACGCAAGCCCACGATCGCGGCCCTGCCCGGCGCCGCGGCTGGCGCCGGCCTCGCCATCGCGCTCGCCTGCGACATCCGGATCGCCGCCAAGTCGGCTTTCGCCACGACCGGCTATGCCAAGATCGGGTTGTCCGGCGATTACGGCATCGCCTGGCTGCTGACGCGCACCGTGGGACCGATGCGGGCACGCGAGCTGATGTTCACGTCGGAGAAGGTCTCCTCAGAACGTGCCGAACAGATCGGCCTGTTCAATCGCGTGGTCGAGGACGGCAAATTGCAGGACGAAGCATTCGCCTTCGCGAAGTCCCTGGCGGAGGGCCCGCGCGTCGCGTTCCGTCACATGAAGGACAATCTCGACGAGGCGTTGCACATCGACTATCCGACCGCACTCCACCGCGAGTCCGAACGGCTGGTCCACGCCTCACGGACGGCCGACCACAAGGAGGCGGTCACCGCTTTCGTCGAGAAGCGCAAGCCGGTCTTCAGCGGCCGCTGAACACAGGCGTATTAGAGAAAGCCGTTCCTTGCCGTGGGACGGCGTCAAACCCAGCAGCGCAACCGCTGCCCCGGCAGAAGGTCGTAGGGGGCCTGCCAGCCGGGCAGGTCGGCGAGGCGTCCAAGCCATCCGGCGATCGCCGGATGCGTTTCCGCGAAGTCGTAACCGGCTTCGTTCCTTGGAAACGACAGGTAGGCCATCATGGAAATGTCGGCGATCGTCGGTTTGTCGCCGATCGCGAACGGGCGCGCCTGGAGATGGGCGTCGAGAATGCCGAGATAATCGTCGATCCGGCGCTTCATGAAGGCCTGCACCACCGGGTCCGGCGATCGGGTGAAGGCCCGGTAGTAGCGATAGGTCGCCATGTATCCCGTCAGCTTGTGGTTGTCCCAGAACAGCCACCGCAGGATCTCGAAGCGCTCCGCGTCGCTTTCGCCGCCGAACCGCCGGTAGCGGTCGGCGAGACGCAAAAGGATCGGCGCGGTCTGGGTCAGCCGTTCGCCATCCTCCTCGAGCACCGGGATTTCGCCCATCTCGTTGACTGTCTCGCGCCACTCCCGCGTACGGGTCACGCCGCCGCCGAAATCGGTCCAGACGGGCTCGAAGGTCTCGCCGCACAAGGCAAGCATGATCGCGAGCTTGTAGCTGTTCCCGGATTCCGGGAAGTAGTGCAGTCGATAGCGCGTCATGAACCGACGATACGGCGCGCCGCGCCCCGGCGCGAGGCGGTCTTTCTTTTCCTGGGACGAGGAAAACTTTCGAGCAGCGGGGCGCTTGCTGCGGGCCGCGGCCCGACCGCCGATCAATCCCTGTAGTTCGCAGGCCGCTTCTGGAGATTGGACATGATGGCCTCCAGCTGGTTCGGCGAACCGATCAGCTTCTGCTGCTCCACCGATTCCATCATCAGCCCCTCGGCGGCATCGACTGCAACGGCCGCATTGAGGATGCGCTTGTTCGCGCGGATGGCATCCGGACTCTTCGAAGCGATCTCCCGCGCCGTCTCCAGCGCGGCCGCCCGCGGGTCGTCGACGACACGCGTGACGAAGCCCAGCTTCTGGGCCTCGACGCCGTCGAAGATGCGGCCGGTATAGGTCAGTTCGCGCACCACGTCCTCGCGGGCGAGATGGCGCATGAGCTGCGTCCCGGCGAGATCGGGGACGAGACCCCATTTGATCTCCATGACAGAGAAGCGCGCATCCGGCGTGGCGTAGCGCATGTCCGGACCCAACGCGATCTGGAAGCCGCCGCCGAAGGCGACACCATGGACGGCCGCGATCACCGGCACCGGCAGGTCGCGCCATAGCCAGGCGCATTGCTGCGGACGATTGGCGATCCCATGGGTGCGCGTGACGAGGTCCCGCACGCCGGGGACGCCACCGCCCCCCTCGGCCTTCATGGCGGCAAAGCTGCCCATGTCCAGCCCGGCGCAGAACGCCTTGCCCTCGCCGGAGAGCACGACGCACCGCAGGCCCTTCATCTCCTTGAGCTGCGCTCCTGCCTCGAGGATGCCCTCGAACATGGCGTGATCGAGCGCGTTCATCTTGTCGGCGCGGATCAGGCGGACATCGGCCACGCCGTCCTTGAGATCGATCGAGACACGGTCCTTCATTTTTCCCTCTCCGCTTTCATCCATTCGCGCAGGCGGCGCTTCACTTCGTCCGGATCGACACGCTTCGGCGGCTCCAGGCTGCCGTCCTCGCGCTTCGGCCACATCAGCACGGCGATCGCGCGCTGCACGTCGGCAAAGGTGCAATCGTCGGGGAGGCGATCGAGCAGCGCCCGCACCTCGGCCTTCACGTTCCCTTTCGGGTCGCTCATCGCGTCACCATCATCCAGATGCCCTGTCCCACGTAAACCGCACCGAGCGCCAGGATGACCCGGCGCGTCCAGTGATAGAATTGCTTGTCGGACATGCGGTCGAGGAAACTCCGCGACAAGGTCGTGCCGACGACGGCGAAGGCGGCGGCATAGGCCATGACCAGCCATTGTTCCAGTTCGCGACCCGCCGGGCCCTCGATCACGATCGCGAAATAGAGGACCTTGGTAAGGTGGCCCAGCACCTGCGCGGCCGCCTTGGTCGCGACATTGACCTGCCGCGTCATGCCGGTCCGGACATAGAAAATATCGAGCAGCGGCCCCGTGACGCCGGAGACCAGCTGGATCGCGCCGCCGATCGCGCCGGCCAGGAAAGCCTGCCCGCCGCGCTCGATGTTGGGCGCGAGCCGTTGGGGCACCGCAAGCGCCACGAAAGGCGTGAGGCCCACCGCCATCAACACCAGCGCCTTGTCCGGCACGAAATCGAAGAAGGAGAAGACGATTAGGGATGTCGCGGCACCGGCGCCGAACTGCAGGACCACGCTCCATTTGACGTGATGGCGCCACAGCCAGGCCCGCCAGCCATTGGCCGCGATCTGGATCACCCCATGGAAGACCATGGCGACCGGTACCGGCAGCAGGACGAGCAGGAAGCCGATCAGCAGCATGCCGCCCGCCATCCCGAAGATACCGGAAACGAACGAGGTCACGACCGCAACGACGGCAAGGCCTGCCAGGACGGGGAGCGAGAACATCCGTGGCGGGCGTAGCGCAGGGCGCCGCCAAACTCAAATCCACGCAGGCCTGCGCTGCACCCAGGGCAGACCGCCCCTCAAGGTGCGGCTTGTGGCGCGCGCCCCCGGCCCCGTATGACGGAGGCAGCCCTCGCGTTCGGGAGGGAGAGTAGAAGGACCCATGACCGACACCGATCTTCTGTTCACCCCGGCCGTCAAGGCGGCCGCCCTGATCCGCGACCGCAAGCTGTCGCCTGTCGAGTATGTCGATGCCGTCCTGGCGGCGATCGACCGGGAAAATCCCAGGCTCAACTGTTTCCGCGAAGTCACCGCCGAGGCCGCCCGGCGCGACGCCAAGAAGGCCGAGGAGGCCGTTGCGGCAGGCAAGCCGCTCGGGCCGCTGCACGGCATCCCGGTCAGCATCAAGGACCTGGTCGATGTCGAAGGGGTGCCGACCCGGCACGGTTCGGCAATCTTCGAGGACAATCCGCCGGCCAAGGCCGACGACGTGCTGGTCCAGCGCCTGCGGGCGGCAGGCGCCATCGTCATCGGCAAGGCGACCTCGCCCGAATTCGGCGTGAAGGGCCTGACGGATGGCCCCTTCGGCATCACCCGGAATCCCTGGAACCTGGAGCGCACGCCCGGCGGATCGAGCGGCGGCAGCGCCGCCGCCGTCGCCGCCGGTCTCGGGCCGATCTCCCTCGGCACCGACGGAGCCGGGTCGGTGCGCGGCCCGGCCTCCTGCAGCGGTCTGGTCGGACTCAAGCCCACACTGGGCGCGGTACCGGCGGATAACATGCGCGACGCGTTCGGCAACAACGTCTATGCCGGCCCCCTCGCCCGGACGGTCACCGATGCCGCGATCATGCACTCGATCCTCGTGGGCCCGAGCGAGAAGGATCCTTGGACATTGAGCGGCGGCGCTCAGAAGCCGCTATCGCCCAAATTGACGGGCGCCGACCTGACAGGCGTGCGCATCGGCTATATCGAGCTGACCGCCAATCCGCGCATCGCCGGCGACGTGCGCCGGAACACGCGTGCCTCGCTCGCCGCCTGGGAGGACATGGGCGCCGTGGTCGAGGAGATCACCGACAAGATCGACTGGATCGAGTACGAGGGCCGCGTCCTCTACCAGGCCAATTTTGCCGTGTTCTGCGCCCAGTACCTGCCAAAGTGGCAGAACCAGATGGACCCGGTGACGCTCGCTTTCATGGAGCGCGGGGCGAAGTTCACGCTGGCCGATTTCCGCAATGCCCAGTTCGCGCGCACGGCGCTGTTCCGCAAGATCCAGTCGCTGCTGGAGCGTTACGACTTCCTGGTGACGCCCACCAACGCGCGCACCGCTCTCGACGTCACGCACGACGCCGCCAACGACGAGGTCGTGATCGACGGCGTGAAATGCGGCATCACCCGCCAGGGCTGGACCTCCTATCAGTATCCTTTCAACCTCACCGGCCATCCCGCCTGCGCCCTGCCGTCGGGCTTCGGCGACGACGGGCTGCCGACGTCCGTCCAGGTCGTAGGCAAATGGGGCCACGAGGCGGACGTGCTGCGGCTGGGCGCACTGCTCGAGCAGGCGCGGCCGTGGGCGCAGCACCGTCCACCGATGCGCTGAACGCCGGCGCAGGAAATCGATAGATCGTCGGGAACACCCGCCGCCTGCGGCGAGGTTCCCGACGACCGCCCCTGCCACCAAATGCGCGGCTCGTGGCGACAACGACTCACGTCACCGACGATGACACGGGGCGCCATCGCCCGCGCGGCTGCGATCTTTCGATCCGTGAATCCCGCTCTTTGCCCGCTTTGCGCGGTTCTTCTACGGTGCGCCCTCAATCAAGGGAGGAACACCATTCGTACTCGTACGTTTCTGAAGAGCTTCGCTGCCGCCTTGGGTTCCATGGTGGTCGCCGGCAGCCCCGCCACACTGCTGGCGCAGACGTTGGACAGGCCGATCAAGATCATGGCGCCCTATGCCCCCGGCGGGAACATCGACGTCACGGCCCGCATCGTCGCAGACAAGCTGAAGGACGTTCTTGGCGTCCCGGTCATCGTCGAGAACAAGGCTGGCGCTTCCGGAATGATCGGCAGCGATGCGGTCGCGCGCGCCGCGCCCGACGGGACGTCGCTGCTCGTCTCCGCCAATTCCCTGGTGTCGGTGCCCGCCATCTACGGCAACGCGCCCTACGACTGGCGCACGGCGTTCACACCGATCAGCCATATTCAGCGCGTTCCTGCCGTGCTTGTCGTCCCGCCCAACTCGCCCATCAAGACGCTTGCCGACTTCGTCGCCCTCGGCAAGGACGGCAAGCTGGCCGTGGCGGATTCGGGCGTCGGCACGACCAATCACCTCGCGGTCGAACTGATCGGCGAGGCGACGAATACGAAATACATCGCCGTCCACTACAAGGGCTCGGGCGCCGCCTCGATCGACGTGATCTCGGGGCAGGTGCCGGCACAGGTCGACCAGCTCAACTCGGCCATCGGACACATCAAGTCGGGCAAGCTGCGCGCCATCGCCGTGGCCTCCGACAAGCGCGTGCGGCAATTGCCCGACGTGCCGACCTTCAAGGAGAGCGGCGTCAAGGGCCTGGAGAACTTCACCTTCTCCACCTTCACCGGGCTGTTCGGTCCGGCCAAGATGCAGCCGGAAACGGTGGCGAAGCTCAATGAAGCGATGGTGAAAGTCCTTACCGACCCTGCAGTCGTTGCGCGATTCGACGAGCTTACGGCCGAAGCCTATCCGACGACGCCGCAGGAAACGGCGGCTATGTTCGATGCGGAGGACAAGATGGTCGTGCCGCTGATCAAGAAGCTCGATATCAAACCGGAGTAGACAATCCAATGACCTGGCTGCCACCCGCCATAACGCCTGTCGTGCTGTTGCTCGTCTCGAACGTCTTCATGACGTTCGCCTGGTACGGGCATCTCAAGTTCACCGACAGGCCGTTATGGCTGGTGGTGCTGGCAAGCTGGGGCATCGCGTTCATCGAATATTGCTTCGCGGTGCCCGCCAACCGCTGGGGCCACACGGTCTATTCGGCCGCCGAATTGAAGACCATGCAGGAGGTGATCACCCTGACGGTGTTCGCCGCCTTCTCGGTCCTCTATCTCGGCGAACGCTTCACCCTCAATCACCTCGTCGGCTTCGCCATGATCTGCGGCGGGGCCTTCTTCATCTTCAAGGGGCCGATCCCGAGCTAATCCCCTGCCTTGGCCGCGGCAGCCTGCAGGATTTCGGCTTTCGCGCGCTGTCCGGCCCGACGGTTGCGGCGCTTGATCCACCACATGAAGAAGCCGGTCACGGCGAACAGCGGGATCACGAGCCCGGAGAGGAAGACGAGCGCCTTGTAGCCGCCGCCCAGGCCCGTGCCGTAGTGCAGCGCCCTCTGCCAGGCAATGATCTTTTCGCCGAACGACATCGAGCGCGGATCGAAGACGTCGACCACCGCGCGACGGTAGGGATCGACCAGGACGGTCACGACGGGAGCCCCTTCCCGGTGGCCGTCCCGCACGAGGCCGATCCGCATCGCCTGGTCGGGCCGGGTGGAGAGAAAGGCGTTCAGGAAGCGTCCATCGGGGACGCGGCTCCTGGCAAGATCGACCGCCTCGTCGACGGTCATTGCGGAAGCGCCGCGCATCGGCTCGATGCGCGCCTGGAACATCGCCGCCCGCATGTCGCGGCCCGGCCAGACGGTATTCACAGCGGCCGAGATCTGTTGCGGAAAGGCAAGATAGACGCCGGTGAAGTTCACCAGCAGGAAGATGGCGAGCGACCAGATGCCCGCGGCTCCATGCAGTTCACGGTGCAGTCGCAGTCCCTTCGCTTTTCGGCGCACGAAGAAGGCCGCCTTCCACTGGCCGGGCTTCGGCCACCAGAGATAGAGCCCCGAGCAGCCCAGCACGAGCAAGGCCACGCCCAGCCAGCCGACGAGTTCCCGGCCCAGTCCCCCGGTGATGAAGAGATGGCCATGCAGGTCATGGAAGAAGCGCACCCATCCCGTCATGGCCTGCTGCGTCTCCAGCACCTGCAACGACACGGGATCGATCAGGACCTGCAGGCTGCCGGCAAACGGACTTTGCACCGGAACGCGGCCCTGGCCGGGTTGTGGACCCTGGCCCTGCGGCCCGCCGCGGAACTGCGGCCGCTCGCTCGCGAGGCCTGGTCGCGACAGCCGGACTGCAGCGGGCTCGCCGCGTTCGACCGGCCACCGCACGGCGATCGGCACGCGACCCGGCTCCGTGTTCGTCGCCAGCGCCGCCTCGATCAGCGCGCCGGGAGATCGCCACTCTCCAGCCGCAGTGGCCACGGGTTCGCCGGCGCCCAGCAAATGCTCGATATCGTGCGCATAGACGAGCACGGCGCCCGTGACGCCCATCAGAACGAGAGGGAGAAGGAGGATCAGCCCGATCCAAAGGTGGATCTGGCCAAGCCAGTAGCGGAAGGTGCGTTGCTGCAGACGAAGGCCGGCCATCTCAACCTCGGCAGGATGCAGAGGGCTGGCGGCTGCTTGCCCACGAACAGGCGCAATCGTTATCCGCCGCCAAAACTCCGCGCAACCTGATAGGTGATGAAGGCGGCTGCATAGGCCAGGACAAGCATGTAGGCGAAGGTCACCCACATCCAGGTCCATCCGCCCGTCTCACGCCGTATGACGGCGAGGGTCGAGGCGCATTGCGGGGCGAACACGTACCAGGCAAGGAACGCCAGCGCCGTCGCGAGGCTCCAGTGCGTCGACAAGGCCTGCCCGATCTGGTCTGCGGCCTCCTCGCCGCCGGCGATCGCGTAGATCGTGCCGAGCGAACCCACGGCGACCTCGCGGGCAGCCATGCCCGGGATCAGCGCGACATTGATCTGCCAGTTGAAGCCGAGGGGCGCCGTGAGCGGCTGGATCGCCGAGCCGATCATGGCCGCCAGGCTGTAGTTGATGGCGGGTTCGGTCGCGCCCTCCGGCGGCTGCGGGAAGGTCGCGAGGATCCAGATCAGGACCATCATCGACAGGATGATCGTGCCGGCACGCTTCACGAAGATGGCCGCGCGCGTCCACAGGCCGATCGCGAGGCTCTTGAGCTGCGGCAGCTTGTAATCCGGCAGTTCCAGCATGAAAGGCTCGCCCGGCGAGCCGCGCCACAGGACACGCTTGATCACGAACGACACGGCGAGCGCGCCGAAGATACCGACGGCATAGAGCCCGAACATCACCAGCCCCTGCAGGCCGACGAAGCCCCACACCGTCTCGTCCGGGATGAAGGCGCCGATGATCAGCGTGTAGACAGGGATGCGCGCCGAGCAGGTCATCAACGGCGCGACGAGGATGGTCGTCAGCCGGTCGCGCCGATTGTCGATCACCCGCGTCGACATGACGCCCGGAATGGCACAGGCGAACGACGAGAGCAGCGGGATGAACGCGCGGCCGTGCAGGCCCGCGCCGCCCATGATCCGGTCCATCAGGAAGGCCGCGCGCGCCATGTAGCCCAGGTCCTCGAGGACCAGGATGAAGAAGAACAGGATGACGATCTGCGGCAGGAATACGAGGACACTGCCGACGCCACCGATCAGGCCGTCCTTCAGGAAGCTCTTCAGCAATTCGGGCAGCGCCGTCGCCTCGACCGAATTGCCCAGCCAGTGGAAGGCTCCTTCGATCGCATCCATTCCCGGTTCCGCCCAGGCGAAGACCGCCTGGAACATGACGAACAGGATCGCGAGCAGGATCAGGAGGCCTGCGACCGGGTGCAGAAGGATACTATCGGCACGCGCCGTGAAGCCGTCCGCCTGGACTGCCGGCCCACCGACCACGGCGGCCAGGATGCGATCGGCTTCCCGCTGCGCCGAGCGAAGGGATCGTGCATCGGGCGCCTGCCATTCGGCCTTGCCCGCAGGTGGCAAGGCCGCGAGTTGGCGGTCGAGTTCGGCCAGCAGGGCATCCGTGCCGCCCCGCCGGACCGCGACGGAACTCACCACCGGGACGCCCAGTTCGCGCGACAGGCGGTCCATGTCGACCTCGATGCCGCGGCGTCTCGCTATGTCCATCATGTTGAGCGAGACCATCACCGGCCGCCCGACCTGCTTCAGTTCGAGCGCGAGCCGAAGCGCCAGGCGCAGGTTCGACGCGTCCGCGACGCACACGACGAGATCGGGCGTGACGTCGGCCTGCCCCCGGCCGAGTACCACATCGCGCGTGACTTCCTCGTCCGGCGACCGCGCCCGCAACGAATAGGTTCCCGGCAGATCGACGATACGGATGGCATGGCCGGCGGGGGTGGCCAGACGGCCGACCTTCTTCTCGACCGTGACGCCGGGATAATTCGCGACCTTCTGCCGGCTTCCCGTCAGCGCGTTGAACAGCGCGGTCTTGCCGCAGTTGGGATTGCCGACCAGGGCGACGACAGTCATGCGGAACCCCTCGAACCGACCAGTACCGCCATCGCTTCGCGCCGGCGCAACGCGATCGTCGTTGCCGCCACGCGCACGGCGATGGGATCTCCGCCGAACAGCCCCTGGTGCAACACCTCGACGTCGGCGCCCTCGACAAAGCCGAGTTCGAGCAGCCGCCGCTCGAGCTCGGCAGGCGTCAGCCCGCCGCCGCCCCGCGTCGGGTCGATGGCATGAATGCGACCGCGGAAGCCCACGCGCGCATCACCTAGTGCTATGGTTGAATCAGGGTTCATTGCGAGTGCGTCGTAATAGCACCGTGAATATGGGTTATCCAGTAGGGAGGTTCGAGTGGTGAATGTCGTTTTGGCGCATGGCGCGTGGTCGTCGGCTTGGGCGTGGAAGAAGATGCGCCCCTTGCTGCGGCAGGCGGGCCACGAATTCTATGCGCCGTCCTACACCGGCCTCGGCGCACGCGCGCATCTCGCATCGCCCTCCGTGGACCTCTCGACGCACATCCAGGACATCGTGGGCGAGATCGAGTTCGAGGATCTGAAGGACGTCGTCCTGATCGGTCATTCCTATGGCGGGATGGTCGCGACCGGGGTCGCCGACAAGGTTCGCAGCCGGATCGCACGCATCATCTATCTGGACGCCTTCGTGCCGAAGGACGGCCAGAGCCTTTTCGATCTTGTCGGCCCGAAGGCCGAGGGCAACATGCGCAAAGGCGCCGAGAAGGATGGCGAGGGCTGGAAACTGACGGTCAACCCGATGCCGCCCGACACCGCGCCGGAGGATGCCGCCTGGGCCGGCCCGCTCCGCCGTCCGCAGCCGATCAAGACCTTTGAGCAGAAGATCAGCCTCGGCTCGACCGAGGCACCGCCACCGCGCCATTTCATCTACGCCAAGCGCAACATGCCGGGCGACGCGTTCCGGCAGTTCGCCGACCGTGCCCGAAGCGAGCCCGGCTGGACCTGCCACGAGATGGATGCGAGCCACAACCCGCACATCACCTGCCCGCAGGAGCTGATGGCGGTCCTGACCGCGATCATGGAAGGCAAGTGAGTAGCGACCTCGCCTACGAGATCCTGGCGCAGCTGGGGCGCGCGCCGCGCGGCGACGATCGCCTGGTCGTCGCTGGCGGGAACGATCCGGTCTTCGTCACGCCCTGGCGGATCGGTCGCGCTGGCTCTGCGGCGCTCGGCGCCGTGGGTTTGGCGGTCGCCGATCTGTGGCGACTGCGCACGGGGCGCATGCAGCCCGTCTCCATCGACGTCCACGCGGCGACGGCCTCCTTGCGCTCGAACACGTACGTCCTGCGCAACGGCGTGAAACCCGTCTCCTGGGACCCCTTGACCGGACATTATGCGACACGCGACGGCCGGCAGATGTTCCTGCATACCAACCATCCGCATCACCGCGCCGGCGCCCTGCGCATCGCGGGCGCGGCGTCCGACACGCGCGAGGCGCTCGCCGAGGCCGTCGCCCGATGGGACGGCCTCGAGATCGAGGAAGCCATCGCTGGCGGAAACTGCGTCGGCGGGCTTACCCGCAGCCGGGCGGAGTGGAATGCACATCCACATGGTGTCGCGGTCGCGCGCCTGCCCCTGCTCGACATCGTGAAGATCGGCGAGGCGCCGGCACGGCCCCTGCCCGCCGGAGACCGGCCGTTGAGCGGCATCCGGGTCTTCGACCTCACGCGCGTACTTGCAGGTCCGACCAGCGGTCGCGTGCTTGCGGAGAACGGCGCGGATGTCCTCCATGTCGCTGCCGAACACCTGCCCTACCAGACCGAACTGCTGATGGACACGGGCCACGGCAAGCGTTGTGCGTACATCGACCTGCGCGAACCGGCTGGCGTCGAGACCATGACGTCGCTGCTGAAGGACGCGCACGTCTTCACGCAAGGGTATCGTCCCGGCACCCTGGCCGCCCGTGGCTTCTCGCCCGAACGGGTTGCCGAACTGCGCCCCGGCATCGTCTGCGTCAGTCTCTGCGCCTACGGGCACGAAGGCCCCTGGGCTTCGCGGCGCGGCTTCGACTCCATCGTGCAGAACGTGACCGGCCTCGCCGCCACGCAGGGCTCGCTGGAGGCTCCCCGCAACCTGCCCGTTCAGGCGCTCGACTATATCGCGGGCTACCTTGCGGCGACGGGTGCGATGGTGGCGCTCGCCCGCCAGGCCGAACAAGGCGGCTCCTGGCTGGTGCGCGTATCGCTGGTCCAGGTCGCGCACTGGCTCGCCGGCCTTGGCACGGTCGATCGCGCGGGCGGCAGTGCCGAGTTGCCCGAGGGCGAGCTCGCCGGGCTCTTCATGGAAAGCGACGGCCCGTTCGGGCGCCTGCGCCACCTCAAACCCATCGTGCAGCTCGGCGAAACGCCTTCGCGCTATGCGCGCCCTGCGGAGCCGTTGGGCACGTCTCCCCCCATCTGGAACAGGTGAACATGTCCGATATTGTGAAGACCGAAGCCGATCTGGAAGCCATCTACGGCAAGCCGGTCGAGGCGTCGACGGTCAAGGAAGTAGACTGGATCACGCCGCACTATCGCGCCTACATCGAAGCGTCGCCCTATGTCGCGCTGGCGACGAGCGGACCCGAGGGCCTCGACTGCTCGCCGCGCGGCGACGGTGCAGGGTTCATCCGCGTGCAGGACGAGCGCACGCTGCTGCTGCCCGACCGTCGCGGCAACAACCGGATCGATTCGCTGCGCAACATCGTGCGCGACCCCCGGGTCGCCCTGCTGTTCATGATTCCGGGCGTCGGCAACACGCTGCGCGTCAACGGTCGCGCGCATATCAGCGTGGCGCCAGGCCTGCTCCAGTCCTTTGTCGTGGAAGGCAAGGCACCGCGCTCCGTGGCCGTGATCGAGGTCGAACGGGTCTATTTCCAATGCGCGCGGGCGCTGATCCGCTCCGAGCTCTGGAATCCCGCACGCCACGTCGATCCCAAATCGCTGCCGAGCGCCGGCCAGATCCTGGCCGCCTTGAGCGCCGACCGCGTGGGAGGAGAGACCTACGATCGCGAATGGCCAAGCCGCGCCGCGGCGACGATGTGGTGATCCGGGGCGGACGCCGACGCGCGTATGCGCTCGCCCTTCCGGCGCGCGCGATTGTTGTGGGTGGCTTCGCAGCGTCGACGCGGCCGCGACGACGCGCTTGCGGCCGCTTTCGTTTTGACTAGGCGGCGACCCGTGGATCGCGGCCTTCCAGGGCGTCGACAAAGCGTTCGCAATAGGCCTGCGCGGTCGTGCGCATGACCTTTTCCTTCAGGATCGCCTGCCGTTCCTGACGTTCCGCCAAGGGCATGATCAGGGCCTCGTGCATGGCATCGGCGATAGCGTCCGGATCGAAGGGATTGACGATCAGCGCCTCGGTCATCTCGTTGGCTGCGCCCGCGAAACGCGACAGGACCAGCACGCCCGGATCGTCGTCCGCCTGGGCGGCAACGAACTCCTTCGCCACGAGGTTCATGCCGTCGCGAAGGGGCGTGACGACCCCGATCCGGCCGATACGGTACAGTCCCGCCAGTGTCGCGCGCGGCGCGGCCCGCGTCGAATACCGCAAGGGGGTCCAGTCGAACTCCGAATGGCGGCCATTGATGCGACCGGCAAGCCTGTCCAGCTCGACGCGTAGCTTGCGGTACTCGTCGACTTCCTCGCGCGAGCGCGGACAGATCTGCAGGAAATGGATCTTCCGCTTGTGCTCTGGATACTTCTCGAGCAGGCGGCCAAACGCCTCGAAGCGATGCGGCAAGCCCTTCGAATAGTCCATGCGATCGACACCGATGGCCAGCGCGCGTCCAACCAGGCTGCCGTCCACGCGTTGCACCACCTGATCGTGAGCGGCCCGCTCGGCTTCCTGAGCGAAGCCCTGCGCGTCGATGCCGATCGGATCGGCAAAGGCCCGGATAATACGCCCGTTGAGCCGGATGAGTTCGCCGTCGACCCGCGCGCCCAGCAGACGGTGGGCGCAGTCGCGGAAGTCGCGCGCATGCTCTTCCGTCTGGAAACCGACCACATCATAGGCGCAAAGGTCGGCCACGAGGTCGCGAGCCACGGGCATCGCCTCCAGCATCGAGGGCGGCACGAATGGAACATGGAGGAAGAAGCCGAGGCGTCCGGTGAAACTCTGCTCGCGCAGGAGACGCGCGAACGGCACCAGGTGATAATCGTGCGCCCACACCGTATCGCCCGGCTGCAATAGCGGCGCGAGAGACTGCGCGAAGCTGCGGTTGACCGACAGGTATCCTTCGTAGTCCTCGCGACGGAAGTGCATCAGCCCAAGGCGGAAATGCAGCAGCGGCCAGAGCGCCCCGTTGGCGAAGCCGACATAGAAGCCACGATGCGCCTCCGCCGTCAGGTCGACGGTCGCATAAGTGACGCCGCGTGCCTCCACGATGGCCGGCTGGGGGGACGGATCGGGCGACAGGCGCCCGCTCCAGCCAAACCACATGGTGCCGGGCGTCAACAGGTCGCGCAGGGCGACAGCGAGCCCGCCGGCCGCGGTGCCGCGCGCCTTGGGGATCGGCACCCGGTTCGAGACGATTACGAGGCGTGCCACAATCCCTCCTCCCAGCTCCTGGAGAGTCGCATGGCCGAAAGGATGAGCCCGACCTGGCTGTAGGTCTGAGGGAAGTTGCCCCACAATTCCCCCGTGCGCGGATCGACGTCTTCCGAGAGCAGACCGACGTGGTTGCGGCGCGAGAGGAGGTTGTTGAACAGCTCGAGCGCCTCCTCGCGGCGACCGACGCTGGCCAACGCATCGATGTACCAGAAGGTGCAGAGCAGGAAGGCATTCGACGGCGTGCCAAAATCGTCCGCCTCTATGTAGCGCATGAGGAAGCCGTTCTTCATCAGCCGCTTCGAGACCATGTCGAGCGTGGCATGGAAGCGCGGATCGTCGGAGCGCACGAGACCGATCTCCGGAAAGACGAGGCTCGACGCATCGGCCATGTCGCGGTCGAGTACACCCGACAGCCAGCCGTCCCGTGTCGTTCCCCGCTGCAGGATTTCCTGGCGCAGCACGCCGGCCTTGGCCAGCCATTCGCGCGACTCCGCATCGAAGCCGACCCGCTTGGCAATGAGGCCGAGTCGGTGCTGGGCTGCCCAGCACATGGCTGCCGAGAAAGTGTGTACCTCTTCGCGCTCGCGGTATTCCCAAAGGCCTGCGTCGGGCGTGAGCGCAGCGCGATGGGCTTCGTGGCCCACGGCGCAGAGCTTGCGGTACAGCTCGACGTCGCCCTGACGCGGCAGCCGCTCGTCCCAGAACATCTGCGCGGCCGTCAGTACCATCGACCCGTAGACGTCGTTCTGGCGCTGTCCAACCGCTGCATTGCCGATCCGCACCGGACCGTAGCCGCGATAGCCCGGCAGCGAGTCGATCAGCCGCTCGGCCGTGTCGGTGCCGGGGGCGATCGGAAACAAGGGGGCCACGTTGTGGACTTCGCCGCGCGTGCTGCCGGCCTCCACGACGTCGACGATGAAGCGAACGTAGCTTTCCATGGTGCGCGTCGCCGACAGGCGGTTCAGCGCGGTGACGGTGAAGAACGCGTCGCGCAGCCAGGTGAAACGATAGTCCCAGTTGCGCACCGTCGCCGCCGCTTCCGGCACCGAGGTCGTCAGCGCAGCGAGAACCGCGCCCGTATCCTCGTAGCTGCAGAGCTTGAGCGTGATGGCGGCACGAATGACCGCGACCTGCCAGTCGAACGGGATGTTGAGGTCCCGCACCCAGCCTTGCCAATAGATTTCGGTCTCGCCGAGAAACGAGCGCGACAGCGCATCGACATTGTCGGTGATGCTCTCGTCCGCGCCCACGATCAGCGTCAGAGGCCGGTCCAGGGAAAATTCGGTCTCGTGCAGGACATAATTGAGCGACGCATCCGTCGTCAGGCGCAGCACGGAGGTGTCGCCGAAGTACCGGATATGGTTGCTGCCCATCGTGACCTGGGACTTGCGCGCGCCATAGTCGAAGGTGGGCCGCAGACGCAGCGTGACGCGGGGCCGGCCCGCTACCGGTTCGAGGCGCCGCACCAGCATCGGCGGACGGAACATGCGGCCGAAGCGGCGAAAGCGCGGCGCGAAATCCCAGATCCGGACGGAGCCGTCCGCCCCTTCGATGGTGGTTTCGAGGATCGCCGTATTCGGCACGTAGCGCTGCCGGCTTTCCTTCATGCCTTCGACGACCACGTCCATGTAGCCGGCCTGCGGATCCTTGCCGCCCAGCAGGGCATTGAAGACCGGGTCTCCGTCCATGCGGCCAAGGCCGTGCCAGACGTGGCGGCCATTGCGGTCGACGAGGCTGGCGATCGAGCAGTTGCCGATGACGCCGAGGTCGAGGCTGCTCACGAGCGCCCTCCTTCTGGCTGGGTCTCTGGGTGAGCCTCCTGCCGCTCCCTGTCCTCCTTCTCCTTTTCGCGACCCGACAGGCGGTCGACGTTCCGGGCAAGCCATGCCCGCACGAGTGCGGGATCGCCGTCGAACACTTCCTGAACCCGCAATCCTTCTCCGCCGAAACGCCGTGCCGCACTCATGCCTGCCTCATCGGTAAAATCGTCGCCGACAAAAATAGGGCGGCGCCCCTTGAACGGGCTGTCCTTCATCAGCCGTTCCACCGCATGCCCCTTGGAGGTCGCCCGCGGCCCTATCTCGACCGCCTCGCGAGCGGGTATCAGCCGGAACCACGGATGATTGTCCGGCACGAGGGAGCGGACCAGCTTCCAGACATCGTCATGGCGCTCCGGCGCCAGACGATAGTGGACCGCGCATCCATGGGGTTTGGGCTCGATCAAAACGCCTTGCCAGCGTTCCGCCGCAAGGGCGAGCGAGTCGCGCCATGTCTCGGGGATGGCCAGCCCTTTCGGCATCTCCTCGGTGGTGCCATCGACGAATCGCATCGAGGCCCCATGTTCGCCCGCGCCCGCCGACGTAAAAGGAGCCAGGAGCTGGTCGATCGTCCGCAGCGAGCGGCCGCTGACGATCGCCACCGAGCCGCCGAGAAGTTCGGTAAGTTCGGCGAGCAGGCCCGGCAACGCGGGCGGTACCACCACGAGTTCCGGAGTTGCCGCGATCTCGATCAGCGTGCCATCGAGATCAAGGAAAAGTGCCGTTGTACGATCTAACTCCGGCGGAGCCATCAGTCCCCTCTGCGCCTGGCTGTTGGTTGAGAGCGCGAAGGGCCTTGACCTCGACGCGCTGCTTTCGGGGCCACCTCCAAGACGGACGGCCGCGGCTTGCGCGCGGACGCCAACGCCTGGAAGCGACGGGGGTTCCCGAAAAAGCCGCGATGATATGGCGAGAATGTGGCGAGCCTTGCCTGCCGATTCTCATAGAGCACCAGCGAGAGTAGACTCTGCGCCATTACCCGCGCGCATGCTGACACGGACGCGGAAACCGCTACGCGGAGCGAATTTCAGACCCCTCCAGCGCACCCACTCCGCAACTGGGCGGCAGAGAACATCCGGGTGCGCGACCTGACCTTGCAGAGTGGTCGCCAGCGAAGAGAGTGCTCAAAAGCGCAACGCCGCCGCATCGGGGGCGTTGGGTGACTAGTAGAATTCAACAGGAGCCACCCATGAGCAGCACGACCGACAAGATCAAGGGCAACGTCAACGAGGCGATCGGCAAGGCCAAGCAGGGCATCGGCAATGCCATCGACAGCGACCAGATGAAGGGCGAAGGCGCCGTGCAGGAAGTGAAGGGCAAGGCCCAGAAGACCGTCGGCGAAGCGAAGGAAAACCTCAAGAAGGCGTTCGACGCCTAAGCTTCGCTCATACCTGTCCCTAGAATTGGGCGTCCGCCGGAAAGGCGGGCGCCCTTTCTGCGTTTGCAGTCAGGCGTTAATTTCAACGCTCCTCCCGAAGGGGCGAGACCGATGCTTCCCTGCCAACGCCATCTGTTCGACGTCCCCCGCGACGTCTGTTTCCTGAATGCCGCTTCCTGGAGCCCCCTTCCCCGAGCCGTTCAGCAGGCCGGCGAAGCCGGCGTGAAGCGCAAGGGCCAGCCCTGGCTGCTTCCCCCTTCGTTCATGCAGGACCAGCACGACCGGGCGCGGCGTGCCGCGGCTTCGTTGATCGGCGCAGATGCGGCCGATATCGCACTGATCCCCTCCGTCGGCTATGGCGTCTCCACGGCAGGAAAGGTACTCCCGGTTGCGCGAGGCAGTCGCGTCGTGGTCCTGCAGGACGACCACACCTCCCCGGTCCTGGAATGGATGAGCCGTGCCGAGGCGGGCGGCTTCGAGATCGACACCGTAAGACAGCCCGCGAACGGCGACTGGACCAGTGCCGTCCTGGAGACCATCGAGCGCGCCGGCGCCGCTCGCCTCGCGCTTGTCTCGATTTCCTCGGTCCACTGGTCCGATGGCGGCGCCCTCGACATGCAGCGTATTGCGACGGCGGCGAAGGCGCACGGAGCAGGCATTCTCGTCGATGCCACGCACGACGCCGGCGTGCGCCGGATCGACGTGAAGATGCTCGACCCGGACTTCCTGATCTTCCCGACCTACAAATGGGTGCTGGGTCCTTACGGGCGTGCGTTCATGTATGTCGCGCGCCGGCACCAGCAGGGCGTGCCTCTGGAGCAGACGGCGCCGGCGCGCAAGGGCGTGGCGGCCGAGCAGACCGTCTACTTCCGGGACCTCGCCTATGCCGATGGCGCCCGTCGCTACGATATGGGCGAACGCGACCATTTCATCTCGCTGGAGATGGCGTCGGTGGGAATGGAGATGATGGCGGCGTGGGGCAACGACGCCATCGTCGCGCGCCTTTCCATGCTGACCGACCGGCTGGCGGCGGGCCTCGAAGGAAGCGGCGTGCAGGTGCTGGATCGCAAGCTTAGGGCGCCTCATCTGCTCAGCCTGCACTTCCCCGAGGGCATGGCCGAGGACCTGCCCCAGCGACTTGCGGCGGAAAAGGTCTACGCGGCTCCACGATTGGGCCGCCTGCGCCTCAGCCCGCACGTCTACAACGACGAACAGGATGTCGACCGGTTCGTCGAAGTCTTCCGCCGCGCCGTTGCCTGAAGGTCGAGCCGGTCTCAGGCAGGGGTTACGCGCAGATTTTGGTGCTGGTCAGGCGGCGATGGCGCTAGGCTGCCGCACAATAAGGAAACCGAGGAAACCGATGTGGCAGCCCAGCGAGCGTTACCCCGATCCGGCGGTGCGCGTACTCGACCCGTCCTTCAATCAATACAGGCTGGTGCTGGCTTCGGTCGAGCGGCTCCATACCGGCTGCCGGTGGTCGGAGGGGCCTGTCTATTTCGGGGATGGCCGCTATCTGCTGTGGAGCGACATTCCCAACAACCGCGTCCTCCGCTGGGACGAGGAGACGGGAGCCGTGTCGGTGTTCCGCAAGCCGTCGAACAACGCCAACGGCCATACGCGGGACCGACAGGGCCGGCTCATTGCCTGCGAGCACGATTCCCGCCGTGTCGTCCGCTTCGAGTATGACGGCGCGATCACCGTCCTTGCGGACAGTTTCGGCGGCAAGCCGCTCAACTCGCCCAACGACGTCGTCGTGAAGTCCGACGGGTCCGTGTGGTTCACCGATCCGCTTTTCGGCATCCTTGGCTACTACGAGGGCCACAAGGCCGAGAGCGAGAACAAGGCGGCCGTCTATCGCCTCGATCCGGCGACCGGCGCGCTCGCCGTGGTCGCAGACGACATTCCCGGCCCCAACGGACTCGCCTTCTCGCCCGACGAGACGAAGCTCTATGTCGTGGCATCGCGCGCCGAGCCCAACCGACAGATCCTCGCCTACGAGGTTTCCTCCGACGGCACCCGGCTTGGAAAATCCTCCCTGTTCATCGATGCCGGACCGGGCGGCTCGCCCGACGGTTTCCGCGTCGACGTCGACGGCAATCTCTGGTGCGGCTGGGGGATGGGGTCGGCCGAGCTGGACGGCGTTCGCATCTTCAATGCCGCGGGCCAGCCGATCGGCCATATCGAGCTGCCGGAGCGTTGCGCCAACGTCTGCTTCGGCGGCCGCCATCGCAACCGGCTCTTCATGGCAGCGAGCCATTCGCTCTATGCTCTCTACGTCAATACGCAGGGCGCGGCCGGCGGCTGAACGTCGATGAACGGCGTCGATTCCGGCTACGCCTGGTGGCGCCTCGCTGCCAGCGTTGCCTTGAGCACGGTCGGCGGCATCGGCATGTGGTGTCTGGTTGTCGCCCTGCCCACGATCCAGCAGGATTTCGGTGCCAGCCGTGCCGACATCTCGCTGGCCTACACGATGAACACGCTGGGCTTCTTCGCGGGCGGCGTGGCGATGGGCCGCCTCGTCGACCGCCGCGGGATCGTGTTCACGGCCCTTCTGAGCACGCTGGGGCTGGCTGCCGGATTCGCGTTGGCGCCAGCGGGCCAGTCGCTCGCGTTCTTCACGGCGATCCAGGTCCTTGTCGGCTTCAGTTCGGCAGCCACCTTCGCGCCGCTGGTCGCGGACGTGTCGCACTGGTTCGAGAAGCGGCGCGGCATCGCCGTCGCCATCGCGGCATCGGGCAACTATCTCGCCGGCGCGATCTGGCCACCGATCATCCAGAAGGTCATCGAGGGTCATGGCTGGCAGGCCACCTACTGGCTGGTCGCTGTCATCTGCGTGACGACGATGATCCCGCTGGCGCTCACCCTGCGCCGCAAGCCGCCGCTGCAAGGAGCGCAGGGGAACACCGTAGCCGCCAGCGCCCATTCTGCCCGCGCGTTGGGATTGTCGCCGAACGCCCTGCAGGCCTGCCTCGCCCTAGCGGGCATTGGATGCTGCGTGGCGATGTCCATGCCGCAGGTCCATATCGTCGCCTATTGCGCCGATCTGGGCTACGGCGTGGCGCGCGGTGCGGAGATGCTGTCGCTGATGCTGGGGTTCGGCATCGTGAGCCGTGTCGCCTCAGGCTGGATTGCCGACAGGGTCGGCGGCATCAAGACCCTGCTTCTGGGATCGACACTGCAATGCGTCGCGCTCGTCTTCTACCTGATCGACGATTCGCTGAACTCGCTCTACGTCGCTTCCGCCCTGTTCGGTCTCTTCCAGGGCGGCATCGTGCCCTCCTACGCAATCATCGTCCGTGAGTATTTCCCGCCGAAGGAGGCCGGTTTCCGGGTCGGGCTGGCCGTGTCGTCGACCCTTGTCGGCATGGCGCTGGGCGGCTGGATGGGGGGTGTCCTGTTCGACTGGACAGGATCCTACCGCGCAGCCTTCATCAACGGCATTGCCTGGAACCTCATGAACGGCGCCATCGCCTGGTGGCTTCTGTTCCGGCAGGCCCGCCGCAACGTCTACGCCTGAGGCTTCATGGCGGCGACCAGCACGTCCGCCGAATAGGGTTTGCGGATGCGCGTCACGCCGAGCAGCTTGGGCGGAAAGGCAATGTCTTCGCCGTAGCCCGTGGTGAAGGCAAACGGGATGTGGAGCGAGGCGAGGCGCTCGGCAATCTCGAAACTGGTTTCGCGGCCGAGATTGATGTCGAGGAAGGCGAAGCCGGGCGGGTTCTCGTCGATCTCTTTCAGGGCCTGCGCGACGCTCGAGGCGACACGGACGCTCGCGATGCCGGCACGCAACAGCGCGCTCTCCGCATCGAGAGCGATGATCATGTTGTCTTCCACGACCAGCACGTCTTCAGGCAGGATTGCGGAAGGAGCCTCCACCACCGATTCCACTTCCCGTTCGACGATGCTGCCGCCGGCGATACGAGCATAGACGGCCGGGATGAGAAAAGTCGCCCGGATTCCTGTTGGCAGATACTCGACCTTTGCCTCGCCTTTCAGATCGTAAGGAATCGAGCGCTCGATGACTGTCGTGCCGAAACCACGCCGTGTCGGTTGGACCACCTCGGGTCCACCCTGCTCCTGCCAAGTGATGTGCAGGTCGCTCTGCGCATCGAAGGAGGTGGCGATATCGATCGCCCCCCCGCTGTCGCTCAGGGCGCCATATTTTGCCGAGTTCGTCATCAGTTCGTGGATCACCAGCGCAAGCGTCGTGAACCCTTGCGGTTCCAGCAACACCTCCGGGCCGTGAAGACGCACGCGGGCGGCCTTGCCGCCTAGATAGGCGCCGGTCTCGGCGACGACCAGTCCGCGGAACGAGGCCGGCCCCCAATTGTCGGCCGTGATCTGATCGTGGGCGCGCGCCAGCGCCTGGATACGGCCGCCGACGACTTCCATGAACTCCTCGGCGGTGAGGGTCGAATCGCGGCTTTGGGAAATGACGCCACGAATCAGGCCGAGGATGTTCCGCACGCGGTGATTGAGTTCCGCGATCAGCAGCTCCTGCCGTTCCTGGGCACGCTTACGCTCGATCTCCGTGATGTCGGAGAGGCGCAGGATGACCTCGAGCAGGCTGACGCGCAGGCTCTCGGCAATACGGATATCGACCGGCTGCCAGGGAATCGATTGACCCCGAACGGTCTCGTTCCAGAGTTCGAAGCTCTTGCGGGGCGTCAACCGGTCGCCGAGCGGACCCGGCACGATCTGCTTGGCCGGATTGCCGGCCCAGTTGACGGAACGTGACACTTCGCGACGGAAGAAAATTAGAAAATCCCGTGCCGGCCGCGACAGCGGCACGACGAGCATACCGGCCGCCCGATCCGTGAAATCCTGCGCCGGCGGATATTCGGCCCTGAGTTCGTGGCTGACATGGATCTCGCCAATATCGCGCGCGATCAGATGCTTGATCAGCCCGGCGAACTGATCCCGTGTCGGCGTACTGCCCTGCAACGCCGCATTGCCGCCTGTCCACACGCCGATGCCGTCGCATGACAAAAGGTCGGAAATCTCGTTGAGGTGGGAGACGATGCTGTCGAACCGCGTCGCCTCTGCCGCCATCACGGTGACGAGCTGGTTGTGCAGCTTACGTGCCCGCGTCTCATACGCCAGCTCGCTATCGCGTTCGCGACTCTCCATCAGCAGCGAGAACATCTGCCCGAACAGCTCGGCGGCGGTCCGCCGCTCGAAGGCGACGTTGTGCGGGCCATAATGATGGCAGGCGAACAGGCCCCACAATTTGCCGTCCCGAAGGATGGATACCGACATGGAAGCCCCGACACCCATGTTCTGCAGGTATTCGATATGGATCGGCGAAACCGACCGCAGGATGCTCATGGACAGGTCCAGAGGCTGCCCTTCGCCGTCCAGCGCCGGTTGCAGGAGAACGGGCGGCGCGCCGATGTCGGGGATGATGCGCAGCCAGTTGCGCTCGTAGAGTATGCGGGCCTGGCGTGGAATGTCGGAAGACGGATAGTGAAGACCGAGATAGCTCTCGAGCCCGGCGCGTGCGGATTCGGCAATCACCGCTCCCGACCCGTCGTGATCGAAGCGGTAGATCATGACCCGGTCGAATCCCGTCAGGCCCCTCATCTCGCGCGCCGCCACGCGATAGAACGCCCGCAGGTCGGGCGTCTGCTGCAGCCGCGCGATCATGGCCCGCACGAGCGCCCCGGAATTGACGCCCTGCTCGTGAAGGCAAGGCTCGCTTTCGATTACGACGCTCTGGTCGACGACATGTACCGCGATGTCGAAACGCCTGCCGCCCGGCAACAATTCGATAGCGAAGGCACGGGCAACCGTGTTGGTGAACACCGCCGTCTGGAGATGGCCGCGGATGGAATGGATCGCCTCGGTGGTGAAAACGCGGTCCAAAGGCTCGCCGATCAATTGTTCGGCCGGACGGCCGACCCACTCTGCGATGTTCGCGGACACCCGCGTGACATGCCAGGTCGCACTGTCTGCCGCGACGAGAAAGCCGAACGGCTGAATTGCACCGAGCAGATGGATCGGTTCGCGATCGCAGTTGGTCAGATCGAAGGGCTGGCGCCCGGCATCAGACATGCTGGGGCTCCGGACGGAAGGCGAGGAAGGCGGCGCGAGCGGCGGTGACGGCCTGCTGGGGAGCATGCCGGGTGACCGAGGAAGCCTCCAGCCGGCGGAGGAACGAGCGCCAGAAATCGTCCTCGGCGCCATGCGACAGGTAGCGCGTCGCCCCACGAACAGCCGGATCCGGATTGTCCAAGGCCCGGCGCAGCAAAATCTTGCCGCCCAACCGGGATCCCTCGAGGACATAGAGGGTGCCGAACTGGGCTCCTTCCCCCACGACCGGCGCCATCCGGCGCCATGGTGGCGGATCGGCGCCCAGGTCTGCGAGATCGGCGGCCAGCGCCTTGGCCCGGCGCCGCGAGGACCAGTCCGGTAAAACGCGCTCCACCCGCCCCTCCTCCAAGGCATCCTCGAGGGGAAAAATGCCGCGCGCGAGGGCCCTCAGGAAATCGACATACGCCGTGCTGTCGGATCCGAACGGTCCCGACAGATGCGCATCGATCTCCTCGTGAAGATCGGAAGTGGCGTTGCGAAGGACATGTCGGACGGAGAGTCCGCGGGCCGTCGCAGCTTCGAGCGAATGCTCCATCGGGGACATATACGCCAAAGGCGCGGGGTTGTTCGGTATGCGCTTTGCTATTTTTTTGCGGGAACCGCAGACCCCGCCGACCGTTGCGCCCCCGCCACGCGCAAGCGCGTCTGATTGTCGATCGCATGGAGGTGCTTGCAGATCAGCTGGGCTGACGACGGTAGACGCAGCCCCCTCTGCATCCGATGTGACAGAAGCTTCGTCTGGAAGCCGGCGGCTCCGTCACGCCTGCTGGCTGTCGCGCGAGAGCGCCTGTAGAACCGGTTCGGTCAGCACCGGAGTTAGCCCGCCATGCGCATCGTCGCCGTCCGCGACATCGTCTCGCCGATCCGTTCCAAGATCGCCAACGCCTATATCGATTTCAGCCAGATGACCGCATCGGTCGTCGCCGTCGTCACGGACATCACCGTCGACGGAAAACCGGTGGTCGGCTTCGGCTTCAATTCCAATGGGCGCTATGCGCAGCACGGTCTGCTCGGCGAGCGCTTCATTCCCCGGCTGACAGGGGCCGCGCCCGAGTCCCTCCTGGACGCGGAAGGCCTGATCGATCCTGCCAAATGCTGGACGGCAATGATGGCGAACGAGAAGCCTGGCGGCCATGGCGAGCGCTCCGTCGCGGTCGGTGTCCTCGACATGGCGCTGTGGGATGCCGTCGCCAAGGCGAGCCGCGTCCCTCTCTGGAAACTGCTGGCCGACCGCTACAACGGTGGCAAGGCAGACGACAAGGCCTGGGTCTATGCCGCGGGCGGCTACTATTATCCCGGCAAGGGGCTCGATGGCCTGAAGGACGAGATGAAGCACTATCTCGACCTCGGCTACAGTTGCGTGAAGATGAAGGTCGGCGGCGTGCCTCTGGCCGAAGATCTCCGGCGCATCGAAGCGGTCCTCGAGATCGTGGGCGCCGGCGAGCGGCTCGCCGTCGACGTCAACGGCAGGTTCGACCTGCCGACTGCGATCGAATTCGGCCGCGCCATCGAAGGCTACGGTCTGCGCTGGTACGAGGAGCCGCTCGATCCCCTCGATTATCTCGCGCATGCGGCGCTCGCGACGCAGTACGCGCAGCCATTGGCAACCGGCGAGAACCTCTTCTCCATGCAGGACGCCCGGAACTTGATCCGGCACGGCGGATTGCGACCGGACCGCGATATCCTGCAGTTCGACCCGGCTCTGTCCTATGGGCTGGTCGAGTACCTGCGCACCCTGGAAATGCTGAAGGCCAACGGCTGGTCGTCGCGCCGCTGCGTCCCCCACGGCGGACACCAGTTCGCGCTGAACATCGCCGTCGGCCTCCAGTGCGGTGGCAACGAATCCTATCCGCAGGTCTTCGCGCCGTTCGGCGGGTTTGCGGACGATTGCCCGGTCACCGACGGCCGGATCGCCATGCCGGATGCGCCGGGCATCGGGTTCGAGCGCAAAGCCGAACTGTGGGATGTCATGAAAGAGCTCATGCCGGCGGCCTGAGGGGCCGCCCCGGCGCTGCCGCTCATGGCGCCCGGCGGCAAGGCCTGGCATTCGACCGCCGTCGGGACATGCGGGCCGGCCGTAATCGAAGCGGCCAGCCCGATGACTCTCCGTCGCCAGCCGGCGACGTCCCGATACTACTCGGGTTTCAGCAGACCCGACTTCACGAGTTCTCCGACCGCCCGCTCCTGATCCTTCATGTAGGCGGTAAACTCCTCCATCGACGACGGGCGCACGACTCCTCCCAGCTCGACGATCCTGTCGGCGACGGCCGGCTCCTTGAGCGCTGCCACGACGGCACCGTTCAGGGTCGCCAGGATCTGCGGCGGCGTCTCCGCTCGGGCGAGGACGCCGGCCGTCGTGCCGCCGTCGAACGGCTTGCTGCCGATGTCCGTGAGCGACGGCATGTCGGGGAGCTGCGGCACCCGGTCCGGACTCACGGCCAGCAGCCCCTTGAGTTTCCCGCTCTTGATCTGTGGCAGGGATGTCGTGAGCTGGTCCATGTAGAGGTCGATCTGGCCGGCCATCAGGTCGTTGAGGCCGGGGCCCGAGCCGCGATACGGGATGATGTTGAACTGCACGCCCTCGTTCACCTGCAGGCGCAGGATCGCGATGTGGTTGGTCGTGCCATTGCCGGCATGCCCGATCGACACGGTGCCGGGCTTGGCCTTGGCCTCGGCGATCACTGCCTTCATGTCGGCAAAGCGGCCGTTCGGATTGGCGGCGACGATCATCGGCACGGTGCTGAGAAGGCTGATCGGCGCGAACTGCGACACCATCGACGGCTTGCCGGCGAGGAACGGCGAAACGTACAGCACGCTGAAGCTGCCCATGACGACGGTGTAGCCGTCGGCAGGCGCATTCGCCGCAGCCTCCGCCCCGACCATCCCGCCCGCTCCGGGCCGGTTGTCGACGATCACCGTCTGGCCGAGGCGGCGACCCATGGCCTCGCCGACCAGGCGTGAGGTGAGGTCATAATTGCCGGCGGCTGCGAATGGCACGATCCAGCGGATCGGCTTGTTGGGGAATGCCTGTGCCCGGACGGCCGATGGCACGATAGCGGCGGCCATGGTGGCGGCCATCAAGTTGCGACGCGATACTTCCATACCCAAATTCCTTCCATCACCCGTCGGACAGATTGCAATTTCAGCGCACTGCCGCCAAATCATAGTGTCTGCAACCAATCGCGGAGAGAAACCGGATGCCGGAGCATCAAACCCCGCTCATCGAGACCATTGCTGCGGGTCTGATGCTCGCCTTCGTGCTGGGCCTGGTTGCCCAACGCCTGCGGGTCCAGCCACTGGTCGGCTATCTGCTGGCCGGCGTCGCCGTCGGCCCCTTCACGCCCGGCTTCACCGCGGACCCGGCGCTCGCCTCCGAACTTGCCGAGATCGGCGTCATCCTCCTGATGTTCGGCGTCGGCCTGCATTTCTCGCTGAAGGACCTGCTATCCGTGGCCAAGATCGCCGTGCCCGGCGCCGTCGGCCAGATAGCGGCGGCGACCGTGATGGGTGCTGCGCTTGCCTTGGCCCTTGGCTGGTCCATGACGGCCGGGTTCGTCTTCGGTCTCGCTCTGTCGGTCGCCAGTACGGTCGTCCTGATCAGGGCCCTGCAGGATCGCCACATCCTCGAGACCGGACGCGGCCGCATCGCGGTCGGCTGGCTGATCGTCGAGGACCTCGCCATGGTGCTCGCGCTCGTCCTGCTGCCGGCGCTTGCGATCGCGACGGCGGGCGATGGCCTCGCACCCTCCGATATTGCGCTGTCGCTTCTGTTCACCCTTGCCAAGGTCTCCGTCTTCGTCGCCGTCATGCTGATCGGTGGCCGCCGGGTCATCCCCTGGCTCATGCACCACACCGCCCACACCGGATCGCGCGAGCTGTTCAGGCTTGCGGTCTATGCGATCGCGCTTGGAGTGGCTTACGGCGCGGCCAAGCTGTTTGGCGTCTCCTTTGCGCTGGGCGCCTTCTTCGCCGGCATGGTGCTGGGCGAAAGCGATCTCTCCCAGCAGGCTGCCGAGGAAGCGATCCCGCTGCGCGATGCCTTTGCGGTCCTGTTCTTCGTCTCCGTCGGCATGTTGCTGAACCCGCTCATCTTCGTGCAGGCGCCTCTCGCGGTTCTGGCCACGGTTGCGATCATCATGGTCGGCAAATCGGTCGCGGCCTACCTGATCGTCCGGGCCTTCCGTTACCCGCAGTCGACGGCCTTTACGGTCTCCGCCAGCCTGGCGCAGATCGGCGAATTCTCCTTCATTCTGATCGGCCTCGGCATCGAGCTGAAGATGGTTCCGAAGGAAGCACGCGACCTCGTCCTGGCCGGCGCCATCGTGTCCATCATGCTCAATCCGCTGGTTTTCGCCGTGCTCGACAGGTGGGCCAAGGACAAGCTGCCGGTCAAGGACAAGGTGGCGCCGCCGCCCGAGGCGACGCCGGAAGTCGTGGAGGAGCCTGCGACCGATTTCACGCCGACGACGCTCACGGGCCACGCGGTTGTCGTCGGCTACGGCCGGGTCGGATCTCTGGTCGGCGCAGGCCTGGCGCAGAAGGGCGTCGACATGGTCGTCGTCGAGGCCAGCGAGACGCGGCTGGCCAAGGCTCGTGGCGACGGTGCGGAGGTCTTCCTGGGCAATGCTGCCGACCCCGCCCTCATCGCGGCGACCAATCTCGCCCAGGCCGGGCGGCTCTACGTGACGATCCCGGAGCCCTTCGAGGCGGGACAGGTCATCCAGCAGGCGCGACTCGCCAATCCGGGGCTGGAGATCCTCGCCCGCGCGCACACCGATGCCGGCGTCGAGCATCTCGACAAGCTGGGCGCCAATCTCGTGGTACTCGGCGAAACAGAGATCGCCCACCGCATGCTCGAGCGCGCGAAGAACGACGCCGTAGCAACGCCTCTCGCGAGCTGAACGGATCGGCGCCGCCCGATCGGCGATTCACGGTCAGCTCATGCCCGCCTTGCGCAGACTGGCCTCCAGGCGCTGACGCAGGCCAGGGTCCTGGAAGGGGGCAGCGAAGGTGGCAAGATCGATGGCCGGGTCCTTGCGCCGGCCGCGAGCCAGCGCTTCGGCGGCCTCCTTCATGCGGCCCATCCCCGCATAGGAAGCAGCCAGCGGGAAGTCGATGAGTGCATGGTCCGGAAATCGCGACCGGGCCGTCTCGAGGAGCTTCGCGGCATCATCGTAGCGCCCGGCCAGCAGATACGCGATGCCGAGATTGAGCGAGGCTTCCGGACCGATCGCGGGATTGAGCCGGATCGCCTGTTCGGCTGCCGCGATCGCCTCGCCAATCTGTCCCGTCCGGAGCAGGACCGCAGACCGCGCCACGAGCACCTGCGCGTCGCTCGGGTTGAGCGCGAGCGCGCGTCCAGCTTCGGCGAGCGCCAGCTCGTACTGACGCGTGGCGGCATAGGCACGCGCGAGAACGCTGTGTCCCAGCACGTTGTCCGCGTCGAGATCGACGGCCTTCCGCGCAAGACGCACCGCCGAGGCGACGTCCTGCCCGGCACTGTCGGACCAGCCGAGCATGGCACGCTGGAGATAGACATCGGCAAGCTCGGCATGGACGTCGGCATCGCCCGGGGCGGACCGCATGGCGCGCTCGAGCATGTCGCCCGCCATGCGATTCCCGTCGGATGTCGACTGGGCGGCCATCGCCCGGCTGCGCAGCATGAGGTCGTAGGCATCCGGGGTGCCGGCGAATCTGCGCGCACTTCCCTGAAGGGCGATCTGCCGGAGATTCTCCGCCAGCGTCCCCGCGACGCTGCGTGCGATCCTGTCCTGTACGGCGAAGACGTCGCTCAGCTCGTCGTCGTACTGGTCCGACCAGAGCTGGGCACTGGTAGCGGTGTCGCTGAGCTGGACGGTGACCCTGAGACGTGTCCCCTCGCGACGCACCGTGCCGGTGACGACGTAGCGCGCGTTGAGCGTCCGCCCGATTTCCGGCAGCGGCAGATCCTTGCCTCGCAGCGGGAGGACGGCCGCGTAGGACAGCACCGTGAGTTGCCCGAAGCGGCCCAGCGCCCGCGTGATATCCTCGGTCAATCCATCGGCGAAGTAGGTCTGCCGCGGATCGCCGCTCTGGTTGGCGAACAGAAGGACGGCCACCGACAAGGGAGCTTCCGCCGCTTGCGAAGACGATATGCCGTCGCCGCGGACCCCCAAGTATCGCGTGCCGTAAGCGGCGGCGCCGACCGTGACCAGGGCGCCCATCGCCAGCAGCGCAAGCAACCCCGCGCGATTGCGACGCGGCGGTGAGGAAATCGCCTTTGGCGCGGAGAGCAGGTCTGCCGGCTGCAGCGCATAGACGTGGATCGGCCTGTCGATGTTCTTCACCGAGCGGGACCCGAGGTCGCGGAACGACATGGATATCTTGTCCCGGACCTGCTCGAAGACGCTCGACGACATCACGATGCTGCCTGGCTCGGCAAGCGCCTGCAGGCGCGCCGCCACGTTCACCGCGTCGCCGAACACGTCATCTCCCGACACGATGATGTCGCCGAGATGCAGCCCGATGCGAAACGTCTGGCGTTGTGCCTCGGGCAGGCCCGCGTTGCGGGCCGCCATACCGCGCTGAAGCTCGGCTGCCGACCGCACCGCCTCGACCGCGCTTGCGAACTCGGCCAGTACGCCGTCGCCCACCGTCTTCACGATGCGCCCGCGAAACCTCTCGACGACGGGCGTGACGAGCTCATCGAGGTGCGCATGCAGGTCGACGAGCGTTCGCTCCTCGTCGACCCGCATCAACCTGCTATAGCCATGGACGTCGGCGAAGAGAATCGTGGCCAGCCGGCGGCTGCGAGGTGCGTCCACGGCCGGCATCCGCCCTTCAGCCCGCTGTACGCTGCGCTGCCGGACGGGCAGAGATCCGGGCCACGTACGCGTCGAAGATCGGCTCGCCCTTGAGCCCCGGCGCGCCGAACATCATGGCCCAGCGCAGTTCCGCCCCGACATAGACATCGGCTGCGCTGAAATTTTCGCCGAGCAGATAGGGCCCCCGGGCCAATGCCGTCCTGAGGGTTGCCAGCACATCCTCGTAACTGCCCCAGCCGACGGCCGATTTCCGTTCCGGCGGGGGCCGCTGCAGCATCGTGTCGAGAAGCGCCGGCTCGAAGCAGCCCGCCCCGAAGAAGAGCCACCGGTAGTAGGTCCCCCTGCCGGGGTCGTCGAGGGCCGGGGCCAGCCCGGCCGACGGAAAGGCATCTGCGAGATAGGCTATGATCGCCGCCGTCTCGGTCACCACCGTACCCCGGTGCACGATGGTCGGTAGCTTGCCCATCGGGTTGAGGGCAAGGAACGAAGGCGACTTGTGCTCACCCTTCTCGAAGTCGATGGCAACGATGCGGTAAGGCGCCCCTGCCTCTTCCAGCATCCAGTGCACCATCTGCGCCCGCGACCGCGGATTGTGGTAGAAAAGGACTTCTTCGGTCATGCAGCAGCTCCGGCAATGGCTCGCCCTGCTCTCTACCTAATGGCAAAGACCGGCTGGCGCGAGACGGCACGGTCCACCGTCCTGGCACTTCTGGTCGGCGCTTTTCTTACCGGCGCCGCGGGGGCGCAACGTGCGCCGCTCGATTGCACCGGCCCTTTCGCGCGCGACGCAGACGAGCGCGCGCTCGTCGACTCTTTCGGAGCGGCGAACGTACGGAGAGCCGATATCGATGTCGGAGAGGCCATGACCGAACCCGGGAACGTGGTCTTCGCCGATGATGCCGCCCGGAGAATGGAAATCCTGTGGCACGATGCGGCGGAGCGCCGGCGACCGGCCCTGATCCGATTCCGCGCGCCATCGGCATGGCAGATCGCGCTGGCCCATCCCGCCGGCGCCACCGTCGCCCTTGGAGCGACCCTGGCGGACGTCGAGGGACTAAACGGAGCACCTTTTGCCTTGTCGGGATTCGGGTGGGATCTCGGTGGCTATGCCAGCGGCTGGCAGAAAGGCCGGATGCAGCCTTTGGGCGGCTGCTTCTTGTCGCTGCGCTTCGACGAAGGCCGGGAGGCCCCGCCGGACGCCCTGGAGACCGTCAACGGCGACAAGCAGTTCGACTCGTCCGACCCCGCCATGCGTCGCGCCCGGCCCACGGTCAACGAGATGTCGCTCGGCTGGCCGGAGTAGCGCTCCGCCGCCGGCTTCTTGCGGGCAACCGCCGCAGCTGCCGCGGTTGACCCCGACGCGCGTTCCGATGCACGTTTCACACTATCTGCACTCCGAAAGCGCGCGCCAGACGCGTCCCGGCTCAGACACGTCTTCCAGCCCCCTCTTCCGCAAGGACCGATCGCATGCAGCACACCCACCGTCTTCCGGCTCGCCTCCTGTCGTTCGCCCTGGCGCTGCTCGCGCTCACGTCGATTGCCTCGCAGGCCTCTGCCCAGAAGATGGTGAGCGTCGCCGGCAAGGAGGTAAATCTGCGCAAGGGACCGGGCACCCAGCACGCGGCCGAATGGACGCTCGGCCGCGGCTATCCGCTGGAAGTCGTGGAGCAGCGTGGGAGCTGGCTGAAGGTGCGCGATTTCGAGAATGACAGTGGCTGGATCTATCGGCCGCTGACGAGCACTTCGCCACATTTCATCGTGAAGGCCAAGTCGGTGAACGTCCGGAGCGCGCCGACGACCCGCAGCCGTGTGGTGGGAAAGCTCAACTACGGCGACGTCCTGAAGACGCTGGAACGCCAGACCGGCTGGGTGAAGATCCAGCGCGAAGGCGGCTTGCGCGGCTGGGTCGCGCGGCAGCTTCTCTGGGGTTGGTGACCCGGGCCCCGAGCGTCGGAACCACCGACGATCGGCGGGACGCCGGCCGGATGGGCGACGCCGCGGCAGCCACCTGCTAGCTGGCAGCCACCACGGCCGGAGCGGCGGGCGCCGCTTTTTCCGGGGAGCTTTCCGGCGGGCTCGCGGCCGGAGCGGAGGCGGGTGCCGTCGCCGCCGGCTGCGTCACCGCGTCGACCGGCGCCCCCGTGTGGAGCACGACAGCCGCTCCTTCCTTGGCGAATTCGATTCCCATACCCGGCAAGGTGCTGAACATGCGCTTCACCGCCTCGCGCTGCACCGCCGCCGGATTGCCCGGCCGGGCCGTGAACTTGAAGCGGATCAGCAGCGCATTGTCCGTGATGTCGGCCACGCCCTGCATCTTGAACGGCGCCAGGATCTCGTCCTTGAACTGCGGCAGCTCGGCGATCTCCGCGCCGATCTTCTTGGCGGCCTTGCGCAGCTTCTCGATATCGGTGTCTCGCGCGAAGCGCAGGTTGAACTTGGTGGTGATCCAGTCGCGGCTGAAATTGGTTATCTGGCCGAGCTGACCGAACGGTATGGTATGCACCTGGCCGTTCTGATGGCGCAGCTTGATCGAGCGGATGGTGAAGCCCTCGACCGTCCCCTTCGCCTTGCCGCAATCGATGTACTCGCCCACCCGGAACGCATCGTCCGACAGATAGAAAAGCCCCGAGACGATATCCTTCACCAGTGTCTGGCTGCCGAACGAGATGGCGATGCCGAACACCGACGCGCCGGCGATCAGCGGCGTGATGTTGATGCCGAAATCGTCGAGGGCGATCATCACCGCGACGATGGCGATCGCCGTGGCAACGGCGCGGCGCAGCAGAGGCATCATGGTGCTGAGACGCGAGGCCGGCGGACCGGCCGAATCACCGTCGGCGATCGCGGTCGCCGCATCCTTGTTCTTTCGCTCCATGTACGGCTCGGTCGCGTACTTGAAGAGCTCCCAGGCGACGAAAGCCGCAAACATCGTGAAGGCCGCCGTGCGCGACGAATTCGTGAGCTGGGACCACCCCCCCTCGTCGACCAGCCCCAGCACGTCGACCACCCAGCTCTCCGCGACGACCACGGCAGCGCCGATGATCACGGCCACCCGCACGCAGCGCGCCACGACATCCGGCAGCTTCGGCGTGTCGGACGCCGCCGTGCGGCCGAGCAGCTGAGAATCGAGACGGCGCACGAACGCCTGCATCAAGGTCTCGAAGATCAGCACGCCGACGACGATCTTGAGCGTGAGGAACATCGCCGCGCCGGAGTGGGGACGGCCCGAGATGGCGCCGTAGATGAGCGTCAGGGCAAGCAGCGACAGGAAAACGGGCGCAATGGGAATCCATTTCCGGCCAATGATGCCGACGACGGGCGCAAGTTCCGACAGGCCGCCGAACCACTGGCGGGCCGCTTCGCGCGCTCCGAACGCCATCCAGAGAAAGAGCGCTAGATAGATCAGCCCGGAAACAACCTGGAAGCTGGCGATGACCTCCGGCTGGCTACCCGTTGCATGCAGGATGGTGAACACGAGCCGGCCCAAGGCCATCACCAGCAGAATCGTCGAGACGCGACGATACATGACGAGGGAGTTCGCATCGTCGGCGGCGCAAAGACGGGCGGCCGGAAGATCCGGCTGCAGGACGATGCGAAAGATCAGGACGAAAGCCCGCCATTCCCAGATCGCTGTCAGCACGGCAATGGCAAGCCGGTCCTGCCCCGTGCCTCCCGTGAACCAGGCTCCGGTGGCCCCTTGCGCAATGCCCCACACGAGCAGGACGCCGAGACCGTCGAGCGCAGCCAGACCCACCAGCGAGGCGATCGACCGCCATCCGAAGGCAGGCGGAGCAAAGACGGCGAGCCTGGCGCGCGTACCCGCCAGCACGCGACGCAGCACCGCTTCCGCCGCGACGGCCGCAGCCGCCAGCAGGCCGAGCAACAGGAGGAAACTGCCGGCACCGCGACCGCCCTCCGCGCTCCGGTCGAAGAGGGTCGGGAAACTCGCGACTTTCGAGAACATCGCCGGCGTCGCCGCGATGACGTTGCCTGTACGGTCCAGGAAAACGGCCACCGGATGCCGTCCTTCCTTGGGGGGCGTCACGATGATCTTGGGCGGCGGCGGGCCCTTCGAGGACTTGCTGGGCGCGGCCGCAGGCTTGGCGGAAGGTGGGGCTGGCGCAGCAGCCGGTGGCGCGAGCGCTCCCTCCGCCTTGAGCTTCTCCGTGACCGAGTTGCTGATCGCATCGACCAGTGCATCGAACTGCTCCTGGCTCATCCCGCTCGGAACGGCCGCTGGGGCGGGCGAGGTCTGCGCCTGCGCGCAAACGGCGAAGAGGAAGGAAAGGCAGAATGTCAGCAGCAGTCGAAGCATGATGAAGTTTACCCCAAATTCCGCTGCTCCGCCCCGTCGAGACGGCGCGTCCCTATAGTCGAATGAGAGACCCAACGCCCGGAGAAAATCAACGGAAAGCCGGTGTGAATTGCATCCAGATGCCTGGGCAATGTCGCCGGAAAGGCCCTACTTCCCGCCCAAAGGAGTCCCGCCGGCCGACTCCCGCATCATCCGGCCGACCCTGCGGACAAGGTCCTCGATTGTGAACGGCTTCGTCAGCACTTCCATCCCCCGCTCGAGATGCCCGTGGTTGAGCACGGCATTCTCCGCGTAACCGGTGATGAACAGCACCTTGAGGTCGGGCCGCAAGGTCCAACCGGCATCGGCCACCTGGCGACCGTTCAGCCCGCCTGGCAATCCCACGTCGGTGATCAGCATATCGATGCGCATGCGCGACTGCAGGAACTTCAGTCCTTCCGCTCCCGTGCCGGCTTCGATGCATCCATAGCCGAGATCACCCAGCGCCTCGGCGACGAGCATGCGCACCGTGGGCTCGTCGTCCACGATCAGCACCGTCTCGTTTGCCGATGCGGGCGGGTAAGGTGTGTCCCTGGCCTCGGCCTCGACCTGCTCGGCACCGACATGGCGGGGCAGATAGATGCAGACCATCGTGCCCTGGCCGACTTCCGAATAGATGCGCACATGCCCGTTCGATTGGCGCGCGAAACCGTAGACCATCGACAGGCCGAGCCCCGTACCCTCGCCGATCGGCTTGGTCGTGAAGAACGGATCGAAGACGCGCTCCAATATCTCCTTGGCGATGCCCGTGCCCGTGTCGCTGACGCAAACCGTGACGTACTGACCGGGCTCGAGCCCATGCTCGTCCGCCGTGCGTCGGTCCAGCCACTTGTTCGCCGTCTCGATCGTGATCTTGCCGCCGCCCGGCATGGCGTCTCGGGCATTGATGCAGAGATTGAGAAGCGCGTTCTCGAGCTGGTTGGTATCGACCATGGCCGGCCACAACCCGCCTGCCGCGATCGTCTCGACCTCTATCGCAGGTCCGACCGTGCGCTGCACAAGCTCGACGAATTCGGTCATCAGGCGATTGATGACCACCGGCTTGGGGGAAAGCGTCTGGCGGCGCGAGAAAGCGAGCAGCCGGTGCGTCAGCGCCGCGGCGCGACGGGCGGCGCCCTGCCCCGCCTGCAGGTACTTCTCGACATCGCCGGTGCGCCCCTGGGCAAGGCGCACGCGGATCATCTCGAACGCACCGGTGATTCCGGCCAGAAGATTGTTGAAGTCGTGGGCAAGGCCGCCCGTGAGCTGGCCCACCGCCTCCATCTTCTGGGACTGCCGCAGGGCCTCTTCGGTCTGGCGAAAGCGCTCCTGCTCCTTCAGCCGCTCGGTCACGTCGTAGACGAACTGGTAGGCTCCGATCTGCCGCCCGTCCGCGTCGCGCAGCGTACTGAAACGCATCTCGTAGTGGCGGCGCTGGCCGTCAGGCTCGTCGAACGCGCCGATCTCCACGAACTCTTCGCCGGCGAGCGCGCGCGCCCATGGGGCGCGGACCGCCGCCTGCACCTCCGGCCTGTCGGCCAGGATGTCGAGCATGCTGTCGCCGACCTTGGGGCGCCGGCCGAAGAGTTTCTCGAACTCGCGCGCAGACGCCTCGTTGATCGCCAGCCACCGGAAATCCGTGTCAGCGACCTGGACGAACAGATCGGTGCCTTCGACGATGCTGGCGAAGAGCTTGCGCTCCGCAAGCGCCTCCGCGACGCGCGCCTCCAGATTGGCGTTGAGTTGGCGCAGCGCGTCTTCGGCCCGTTTCCGGGCAGTGACATCCTTGAACAGGACCGCGACCTGCTTGAGGCTGGCGGGCTCGATACGGAAGGCGGAAAGCTCGAGATGTCGACCGGTGGCCACCAGCTCCCGCTCGAAACGAATCGGTTCTCCCGTACGCAGCACGCCGCCATAGAGGTCGACCCAACCGTCCGCTTCCGCCGGCACCATCTCGCGGACCTTCTGTCCCACGACATCGGGGATCCCCGCATTGCGCGCGTAGGCTGGATTGGCTTCGATGTGGATATAATCGCTGAGCGGCCCATGCGGCCCGTCGACGAACTCGATGACGCAGAATCCTTCGTCGATCGAATTGAACAGCGCCCTGTAACGCTGCTCGGTCTCGGTGGGATCGAGCTTCGCGCGGATGCTGTCCGCGAGCGTGTCGGAGGAATCCGGAACGGCCATGAGCGACTGATGTCTGCCCGCTAGATGACGCAAAAGCAATCGCGGCAAAGCGACGATCAACGATATTTCGGCGTGCCGGAACCGGCCCGGGGGCACGGCGTTAGCCTGCTTCCCAATTCGGAAACTGCCCGGCGTCTATTTACTTATCTTTTCTGTGTGAACGAGAAGAGCGAGGCGTCGGGATCCCTGCCTCCGGTGAGGGTCGTCCGCAGGATCTGGGCGGCCATCATCGAGAAGGTGATCCCGTTTCCGCCGTAGCCGAGCACGGCGTAACAATTCGGAAGCCTCGGAATCGCACCGATCGAGGGCATGCCGATGCGCGAACTGCCGAACGCCCCCGACCAATGGTGCACCGCGCGACAGTCGATGCCCGGCAGCAATCGCCCGAGCTTTCGTTCCAGTGTCGCGACCTTCTCGGGTGTCAACGCATCGCGCCGGGTGGCGTCCGAAATCTCCTCGTCCTCGCCGCCGCAGATCACGGAGCCGCCGGGCCCACTGCGCAGATACAGATATGGCGACGCGGCCTCCCACATGAAGCATCGGCCGGGCCACAGGCTACGCGGCTGGGCCTTCGTCGCGATCACCCAAGTCGAAGCGATGCGGTGGTCCTTCTGCGGTACGTGCTTGGGCATCTCGTAGCCCGTTGCGAACACGACCGTGCGCGCGCGGATCGTGCGTCCCGAATCCGTCGCGACAAGGACCGAACTCTTGGACGCCTCGATGTCGACCACTTCTGCCGGTGCATAGAGACGAACCCCACGTGCCAGCGCCGCCCGAAGGAAGCCTGCCGCAAGCCGTCGCGGGTCCGCCTCCAGGTTGCCATGCCCCAGCAAGGCGGCACGACGCCTGATCCCATACTGGTCGCGGACCTTCGCCGGCGGAAGGAACGTGACCTCGAAGCCGGCCTGCCGTCTGGCCGACGCCTCGTTCCACAACCCGTCGGCATCCAGGAGATTGCCCTCGAGATAGAGCGAGTCCCGCACGCTGCAATCCGCCTCGATACCCAGATGGGCGACTCGCTCGCGCAGCGCATCCACGGCAAGCTTGGACCGCCGCCACACACGTTCCGCCTTCTGGCGTCCGATGCGGCGCCCCAGCAACTCCAGCGGCGTGTCGATCTCATACTGCAGAAGCGCGGTCGACGCGGGCGTCGAGCCTTCCAGCGGCCCTCGCCTGTCGACCATCGCGACGTCGAGACCGGCGTCGCTCAGGAGATCCGCCACGAGGGCTCCGCTGATCCCGGCACCGACGACGAGCACCTCGACCTTCAGATCGTGGCGCAAGAGTTTGCAGGGTAGGCGGGGCATCGGCCGCGACTGCCAGATCGATCTGCCGCCGCGCAGCTTCCGATGATGTGTGAGGGCCATGGACGGCTACAACGCAAGCGGGGGCCATAAGTTCAAAACGCGCGGGAGGCCCCTCCCCCAGCGCGCGAGATCGCTTGGCCCGTGTTGCCGGTAGCACACACATGCTCCAAGCTGCGCCGGCAACAACCCGGGGTCCGGCATGGCCAAGCGAGAACTTCCACCCGGCGCCAAGCCTCGCCTCTACCACACGCCGTCCTCCTACTATTCGATGATCGCCCGCCTCGCGCTTGCCGAAGGCAGGGTCGACCACGAGTCCACGTTCGTGGACATCCATTTCAGGATGGAACAGCAGCGGCCGGACTATGTCCGGCTCAATCCCGGCATGACGGTCCCCACCTTGGTGCTGTCCGACCGCATCCTCGATCAAAGCCGCGACATTGCCGAATACGCCCTCGGTGTGAGCGAAGGATCCCTCGATTCGCAGACCCGGGCCTGGCTCGACCTCCATTACGGCTACCCCATCGAGGAACTGACCTTCGGCGGGATACTGGCCCGCAATCCGCTCGCGCGGGCTCTGATTCCGAAACGGCTCGATGCTGCGCGCAGGAAGTTGCTTGCCCTGGCGGCCGAGAACCCCGATCTCGCGACCCTCTACGAAGCCCGGGCGGCCGCCTTCGCGGAACGGGTGCGCGTCTTCGATCCCGCCCGCGTGATCGAGCTCTCGCGCCGTCGCCGCGCCGAGGCGATGGGCTTCATGGACCGGCTCGAGGACACGCTTCGCGACGGCCGCACCGCCCTGGTGCCGCCCTCCTACGGCGTCGCCGATATCGTCTGGACGGTGTTTCTGGCGCGCATGGAGTTCGCCGGCCTCGGCGAGGAAATCCCGAAGCGGCCTGCCCTCGCGCGCTACTGGCGCGACATGCAGGCCCGTCCAAGTTTCGCGCAGGCGGATATCTGGACGAAGTTCCATGTCCTGCGTCTGATCGGCGGCATCGTCGGAATCGGTCGCGCCTGATCCGAGCGAGCCCGATCAGGGCGGCGGTCGAAGCGTGGCGCGGTCCGGGGGTATTGCCCGACATCGGATCAAGGATGACGACTCCGTAGCCGAGCGCATCGGGGCGATCAGGCCCTCCGCCCCCACTCCTCGACACGTGTGTTGGTGGCAGCGTCCAGGCCCCTGATCCCGGCCAGACGCATCCCATGCTTCTTGAGCAGGTCTTCCGCCGTCACACCGTCTCCGATCCCGGGAAAGACCGGGCGGCCCTCCGGAACGCTGGCATCCGTGCGCGTGAGGAAGAAGGAATCGTAGCCGATCTCGAGGAAAAGCCCGAAGGGCTCGGTGCCGCCCGAGACGGCCAACGTCCCGCCCGCAAGGCCGAGCTTCCGCCACGCCTTGTCGAAGCTGGCCGAGGCAGGATTCCAGAGCACGACATTGGCGTTGTCCGGGTCCGTCCCGACGCCCTCGACCGTCCGCGTCAGCACGATGCGGCGGCGCATCGGCGCCTTGGGTCCGCCTTCGGACGAGTTTCGTCCGTTGGCAATCGCGGACGCACGATCCATCGACGTCTGATAGAATTCCTGGTCGGCGGGAATCCTCAGATTGTCGGGAAACGCTCCCCCGATGGTCGCGATCATGCCCTCGTCGGAAACGATGGCGAACCCCTCGATGCGCGGCCGATCTTCAGACATGCGTGCGCCTCCCGTGAACAAGGAACAGCTTAGCCCGGCGAATCATGGAAGGAAGCAGGACGCGGCTGCTCCGCTCGTGTCCGACTACGACAGAGTCTGCTCGGCAAGACCAAGCGATCTGCCGCCCGAGTCCGATCGCAAATTTCTGGCTTTTCTACTGGGGTGACCGGAACGGGAAGTCGTTCGATCAGCAGACCCTGGCGGAGAGGGTGGGATTCGAACCCACGGTACGCTTGCACGCACAACGGTTTTCGAGACCGTCCCAATCGACCACTCTGGCACCTCTCCGGGCGCGGGTTATAGGCGGCAGGCATCGTCGAGGCAACACCCGATGGCGCTGCAGGAAACCGGCGAAACGGCCTTTTTGAATGGACCGCTTGCCAGGCATCTCGCGTGCCCGATCGTCACTTTGCTTGCTCGGTATTGCTGGGCGGCCGCGCCGTGCCATCACCCTCCCGATGGGCGCAGGCTGCCGCCCGCGAAGGCTCGCGCCGGCACCGATGCGTTTCATGTCGAGCGGGCCCGGTCCGCCCGCGGGGCGCAAATGGCCAACCCAGGCGGACAGAAAGACGGACGATGAAGGCCCGTCCGCGACCGGTTGATCGACGCCCCGGGAAGAGCCGGCAGATCCAAAAGGAGCCTCAGGCGGTTCCACCACGCTTCCCCGGTCGTCGAATCCGACGTGCCCAAGGAGCGAGGGTCCTTGCATCGATGCAGGTCGACCAGCCGAAGCAGCCGGATATTATGCAGGAAGATCAACGCGTTGGAGCGACAGGCCGCATGGCGTGCCGCGCCGGGACGAGGTCCGTTACAGGGCAGGAGCCCTCCCTTTTGGCCTCCCGAGGACCCGTTCCGGCACGAAATCGGGAAAAACGCCCGCCGACATTGACTCGAAGGGCCGCCTGCGTATATTCCGCCCTTCTTCGGCGGGTCCTGCGGGCCCGCCGCGTTCTTTCGTGCTTTTCGGCGCCAGCGCCGGAGAGCTTCTAGCCGGGTGTCATCATGATCGCCGTTATCCGCACGGGTGGAAAGCAATACACGGTCGCCGCCGAAGACCAGCTGACGATCGAGAAGATCGAGGGCGAGGCCGGCGCCAAGGTCGAGTTCACCGACGTGCTCATGGTCGGCGACAAGGTCGGTGCGCCGACCGTTGCCGGCGCCAAGGTCGTCGGCTCGATCGTGAAGCAGGCCCGCGGGCCGCACCTGATCGTCTTCAAGAAGCGCCGCCGCCAGAATTCGCGGCGCAAGAACGGTCATCGTCAGGACCTGACGGTGGTCAAGATCGAACAGATCGTCGCCTGAGCCTAGAGCGACCGGAGAAATACGATGGCACACAAGAAAGCTGGCGGCTCGTCGCGTAACGGCCGCGATTCGGAGAGCAAGCGCCTTGGCGTGAAGCGCTTCGGTGGCCAGAAGGTGCTCGCGGGCAACATCCTCGTGCGCCAGCGCGGCACCAAGATGGGCCCCGGCGAGAATGTCGGTGTCGGCCGCGACCACACGCTCTTCGCCCTGACCGACGGCGTCGTGTCGTTCCGCACCCGTCAGGGTGGCAAGGTCGAAGTGAACGTGATGCCGGCGCCGGCCCTGGCCGCCGAATAGCCGTTCCCGTCCGATCGGATTGCGAAGGGGGAGCGGCTCGCCGTTCCCCCTTTTCGTTTTTGGACTCTTCCCCATGAAATTCCTCGACCAGGCCAAGATCTACATCCGCTCCGGCAACGGAGGCTCGGGCTGCGTGGGCTTCCGCCGCGAGAAGTTCATCGAGTTCGGCGGCCCCGACGGCGGCGACGGCGGCCGCGGCGGCGACGTGATCGCCGAGTGCGTCGACGGGCTCAACACGTTGATCGACTATCGCTATGCCCAGCATTTCAAGGCCGAGACCGGCCAGCACGGCATGGGCAGCCAGCGCACCGGCGCGAAGGGCAAGGACATCGTGCTGCGCCTGCCCCGCGGCACGCAGATCCTCGCCGAGGACAACGAGACCGTGCTCGCCGACATGACGGAGATCGGTCAGCGCATCGTCCTCGCCAAGGGCGGCGACGGCGGCTACGGCAACCTGCACTACAAGAGTTCGACCAACCGCGCGCCCCGCCGCGCCGACAAGGGCTGGCCCGGTGTCGAGATGTCGCTGTGGCTGCGGCTGAAGCTGATCGCGGATATTGGCCTGGTCGGCCTGCCGAACGCGGGCAAGTCGACCTTCCTGGCGGCCAACAGCAACGCCCGGCCGAAGATCGCCGGCTATCCGTTCACGACGCTCCATCCGGGCCTCGGCGTGGTGAAGGTCGGCAACCGCGAGTTCGTGATGGCCGACATTCCCGGCCTGATCGAGGGCGCCCATGAAGGCGCCGGCCTCGGCACCCGCTTCCTCGGCCACGTGGAGCGATGCCGCGCGCTGCTGCACCTGGTCGACGGCACGCAGGAAGATGTCGTGGCCGACTACAAGACCGTGCGCACCGAGCTGAAGGCATATGGCGGCAACCTGGCGCGCAAGAAGGAACTGGTCGCGCTGAACAAGACCGACGCGATGACTCCCGAGGAGATCGAGGAGAAGCGCGCGCGGCTGGCGAAGGCGAGCCGCAAGACGGTGCATGTCATCTCGGGTGTCTCCGGCGAGGGCGTCGAGCCCCTTCTCTTCGAGTTGATGAAGCTCGTGGAGAAGCAGACGGCCAAGGAAAAGGACGCGGCATGAGCCCGCTCGCCTCGGCCCGCCGCCTGGTCGTCAAGATCGGGTCTTCGATCCTCGTCGACGAGGCGAAAGGCGAGGTCCGGCGGGATTGGCTGGAAGCCCTCACCGACGACGTGGCGCGGCTGCACAAGGGCGGCTGCGAGGTCGTCCTCGTATCGTCGGGCGCGATCCGCCTCGGCCGCACCCATCTCAAGCTGCCGGCGGGCCCGCTGCGGCTGGAGGAGAGCCAGGCCGCCGCTGCAACCGGCCAGATCCGGCTTGCCCAGGCCTATCAGGAAGCGCTGGCGCGCCATGGCATCACCGTCGCGCAGATCCTGCTGACCCTGCACGATTCGGAAGAGCGCCGGCGTTACCTCAACGCCCGCCAGACCATGGCCACCCTGCTCGGTCTGGGTGCCATTCCCGTCATCAACGAGAACGACACGGTCGCCACGGACGAGATCCGCTTCGGCGACAACGACCGTCTCGGCGCCCGTGTCGCCGAGATGATCTCGGCGGATACGCTCGTGCTGCTGTCGGACATCGACGGGCTGTACACCGGCGACCCGCGCAGCAATCCCGATGCGACCTTCATCCCCGAGATCCGGGAGATCACGCCCGAGATCGAGGCGATGGCGGGGGTCGCCGCCTCGGAACTGTCGAACGGCGGCATGGTGACCAAGCTGATGGCCGGCCGTATCGCCATGGCCGCCGGTTGTCGCATGGCGATCGCCGACGGCCGCAAGGTCGGGGCGCTGGGCGCGCTCTTGGAACCCGGCGCACGCTGCAGCTGGTTTCTGCCCGAGGCCTCGCCGCTCTCGGCCCGTAAGAAATGGATCAAAGGCTCGCTGAAGACGGCCGGCGCGCTGACGGTGGACGACGGCGCTGCCCGCGCGCTTTCGTCGGGAAAGAGCCTCCTGCCGGCCGGGGTCGTCGAAGTCGCGGGCGAGTTCCGCCGGGGCGATGTCGTCGACGTGAAGGACAATGGCGGGCGCGTGCTGGCGCGCGGCCTGGTCGCCTACGCGGCCGAAGATGCAAGGCGGATCGCCGGACGCAAGAGCGCGGAGATCGAGCACCTGCTGGGGTTTCGCGGTCGCGACGAGATGGTCCACCGCGACGATCTCGTCGTCGAGGGACGATAGGAGAGCGGCCATGAACGTGCAGACGAAGCCCGCCGAAGATGCTGTCGCGATCGTGGCCGATCTCGGCCGCCGGGCGAAAGCGGCCGCCAAGGCGTTGCGTACCGCGCCGACCGACGCGAAGAACGCAGCGCTCGCCGAAGCGGCCCGCCTGATCCGCGGCGAGAAGACGGCGATCCTCGCGGCGAACGCGAAGGACATCGAGGCGGCGAAGGCATCCGGCATGACGTCCGCACTGCAGGACCGCCTGCTGCTGAACGATGCCCGGATCGAAGCGATGGCAAAGGGCCTCGACGACATCGTCGCCCTGCCCGATCCGGTCGGCGCGACCATCGAAGAGTGGCAGCGGCCCAATGGCCTCTCCATCAGCCGCGTGCGCGTGCCCATCGGCGTCATCGGCGTCATCTACGAGGCGCGGCCAAACGTGACGGCCGATGCCGGCGCGCTCTGCATCAAGTCGGGCAACGTCGTCGTGCTGCGCGGCGGCTCCGACAGCTTCCACTCCTCTCGCGCCGTCGTCGCGCTGCTGCGTCGCGCGCTCGCCGCTTCCGGCCTGCCCGAGGATTGCGTGCAGCTCGTGCCGACGACCGACCGCGCCGCGGTCGGCGAGATGCTGCGCGCGATGGACTGGCTCGACCTCATCGTGCCGCGCGGCGGCCGCTCGCTGATCGACCGCGTGACGCAGGAAAGCCGCGTGCCCGTGCTGCGTCACTACGACGGCATCTGTCATGTCTATGTCGACCGCGACGCCGACATCGCGATGGCGCGCGACATCGTCGCCAATGCCAAGATGCGCCGCGTCAGCGTGTGCGGCGCGGCCGAGACGCTGCTGATCGACCGCGCGGCGCTGGACACCCACCTGAAGCCCATCGTCGAACGTCTGCACGAGCTGGGTTGCGAGGTGCGGGGCGACGCAGACGTGCGCCGGCTGGATCCCCAGGCCGTCGCCGCCACGGAAAAGGACTGGCGTACCGAATATCTGGAGCCGATCATCTCGGTCGCGACCGTCGACGGTGTCGCCGGCGCCATCGACCACATCGCGCGCTACGGCAGCCAGCATACCGAGTCCATCGTCACCCGGAACGAGGCCACAGCGCGCCGCTTCCTCGGCGAGGTCGACAGCGCGATCGTGATGCACAATGCCAGCACCCAGTTCGCCGACGGCGGCGAGTTCGGCCTGGGCGCCGAAATCGGCATCTCGACCAACCGCATGCATGCGCGCGGCCCGGTCGGGCTCGTCGAGCTGACGACTTACAAGAACATCGTGCGCGGGCAGGGCACGCTCCGTCCGTGACCCTTCCATGACTTTGCACCCGATGCCCGGCGTGCCGCGCGCGACGACGCGGCGGATCGGCCTGCTGGGCGGCTCCTTCAACCCGGCCCACGAGGGCCACCGGCATATCAGCCTGGAGGCGCTGCGCCGCCTCGGCCTCGACGAGGTCTGGTGGCTGGTCTCGCCCCAGAACCCGCTGAAGAGCGGCGACGGTATGGAGCCGCTCGCCACCCGGGTCGCCCGCGCCCGCCGCATGGCCGGCGATCGGCGCATCCGCGTCGACGCGCCGGAACTGGCGCTGGGCACGCGCTATACGCTCGATACCGTCCGGGCGCTGAAGCATCTCTACCCGCAGGCCCGCTTCGTCTGGCTGATGGGGGCGGACATCCTTCCCCAGCTCGTCGACTGGGCCGGCTGGCGCGACCTGTTCGCCGAAATCCCGATCGCCGCCTTCGCGCGGCCCGGCTGGGGCTACACGGCTCTCGCCTCCCGCGCGCCCCGGACTTTCGCTGCCGCGCGGCTGAAACAGGAAGATGCGCGGCGTCTGCCCACTTGCGAGCCGCCGGCCTGGTGCTTTATCCCAAGCAGGCTGGACAGCCATTCGGCCACGGCGATCCGCGCCGAGCGGCCAAGGCGCCCCAGATCGAAAGGAAAGACCATAGCTGCCAAGAGCCGGAAGCTTCCCGAACGAAGCAAAGCCACCGAAGCGCTGCTGGCGCAGGTCAAGCAGTCGCTGGAGGACGACAAGGCCGAGGACATCGTCGTCATCGACCTCAAGGGCAAGTCCGCCTTCGCCGACTATATGGTGATCGCCTCTGGCCGCTCGAACCGCCAGGTCGTGGCGATCGCCGACCATCTCGCGGAAAAGCTGAAGCGCGAAGGGCATGGCCATATCCCTGTCGAGGGCAAGCAGGGTGGCGACTGGGTGCTGGTCGACGCCGGCGACGTGGTGGTCCATGTCTTCCGCCCCGAGCCGCGCGCCTTCTATGCGCTCGAGAAGATGTGGGCCCTGGAAAACGAGGCCGCCGCCAAGCCGGCGCGCAAGACCGCGGCCAAGCCGCGCCGCAAGACCGCCTCCACCTGACAGGCGGCCCTTGAAGATCACGATCGCTGCCGTGGGCCGCGCCGGGCGCGGACCGGAGCGCGATCTCTACGACCATTATGCCGCCCGGATCCGCTGGCCGCTCACGCTGCGCGAGGTCGAGGAGAAGCGGAAACTGCCGCCGGCGGTACTCATGCAGCGCGAAGGGGAGCTGCTGCTCGGCGCCGTGCCGGCCGGCGCCACGCTCGTCGCCCTCGACCGGCGCGGCAAGGTGCTGGCCAGCGAAGCCTTTGCGGGGCGGCTCGCCCAATGGCGGGACGGTTCCGTATCGGACGTCGCCTTCCTGATCGGCGGCGCCGACGGCCACACCGACGCCTTGCTGGCGAAAGCCGCCCTGGCCCTGTCGTTCGGCGCAATGACCTGGCCACACATGCTGGCACGCGGCATGCTGGCCGAGCAGATCTACCGGGCCCAGCAGATGCTGGCCGGACATCCCTATCACCGCGCCTGACGGACGGCGAATTTGCCTCTGTTCTGACGAAAAACCGGGACTACATTGGGGCCCATGCACGCTTTCCCCCGCTGGCTGACCGCCGCCTTCTCGACCTTTGTCGTTGCCGCGGCAGCCGCGTCGGCGCAGGCGCAATCCGTCCCGGTCCAGAAGCCGGCGGCGAAGCCCGTCCGGTCGATCCCCTACGTCTCCATCACGGGCGAGGACGGCAAGCAGCGCCACTACGAGACCAACGCGATTCCGCTCCTCTACAACAGGGCGTGCTTCGGGTGGCGCATGTATCTCGGCGGCCCCGACCGTGTCGTGTCGCTGAAGGAAGTGCTGACGACATCCCAGCCCGCCGAGCAGGTCATCGCCGGCCCCGAGACCGAGGTCAGCGCCGACAAGACCCGCGCCACGACCCGCATGCTCGAATCGGTGCAGAACGGCGTCCTGCAGCGCTCCTGGTGCATCATCCCGGGCGACCCGCCGGGCACCTACACCTACGACATCACCATCGACGGCGAACCTCGCGGCGAGTTCGTGTTCTGCGCCATCGAGGTTCCCGACCAGAACCCCAACACCGATCCGCGCGAGCTCTCCTGCCCCAACAAGTTCAATGCGGTGGAACTTCCGCGTCCCGACAAAGGAAAGGCTTCGTGATGGCGCCGCGTCCCGCGCTTCTCTGCATCCTCGATGGCTGGGGTCATCGCACGGCGACTACCTACAACGCCATCCTTGGCGCCCGGACGCCCAATTTCGACCGGCTGATCGCGACCTGCCCACAGGGTCTCATCGATGCCTCGGAAAGCTTCGTCGGCTTGCCCAAGGGCCAGATGGGCAATTCCGAGGTCGGCCACATGAACCTGGGTGCCGGCCGCGTTGCCGTGCCCGAACTGCCGCGCATCGACAATGCCATCGAGGACGGCTCGCTCGCCCACCATCCGATCCTGCTGGCGACCATCGAGACCCTCCGGAAGAACGGCGGCGCGTTGCATCTCATGGGCCTTGCCTCTCCCGGCGGCGTGCATGCGCACCAGGACCACCTCGTCTTCCTAGCCAACCTGATCGCGGGCGCCGGCGTGCCGGTGTGGATTCATGCGTTCCTCGACGGTCGCGACATGCCGCCGCGCAGCGCGCTTGAATGCCTGGCGCAGATCCAGGCCGGCCTCAAACCCGGCCTGCCGATCCGTTTCGCCACCGTCGCCGGCCGCTACTATCCGATGGATCGCGACAAACGCTGGGAGCGCGTCTCGCTCGCCTACGACGCGATGGTCGACGCACGGAGCGACCAGCACGCGGCGACGCCGGTCCAGGCGGTAGACATGGGCTACGCGGCCGGCCTCGACGACGAATTCGTGCTGCCGACCGTGATCGACGGATACGCCGGCATGAAGGACGGCGACGGCCTGCTGATGTTCAACTACCGGTCCGACCGCGCCCGCCAGATCCTGACGGCCCTGCTCGACCCGCGCTTCGACGGCTTCGACCGGTCGCGGCTCGTCGCCTTCTCCACCACGGTCGGCATGGTCGAGTATTCGGCGGCGCTCAATCCGTACCTGAAGACACTCTTCCCGCCTGTGGTCATCAAGATGGGCCTGGGCGAAACCATCTCCCGTGCCGGGCTGAAGCAGCTTCGGATCGCCGAGACCGAGAAGTACGCGCACGTGACGTTCTTCTTCAATGGCGGCGAGGAGCGGGTCTTCGAAGGCGAGGAGCGCATCCTGGTCCCCTCGCCGAAGGTCAAGACATACGACCTGAAACCGGAGATGAGCGCCCCCGAGGTGACCGACAAGCTCGTCGAGGCGATCGGCTCGGGCAAGTTCGACCTGATCGTCGTGAACTTCGCCAACACGGACATGGTGGGCCATACCGGCGACATGACCGCCGCGACCCGCGCCGTCGAAGCGGTGGACGCCAGTCTCGGACGCCTGATGGCGGCGATCCAGTCTGCAGGCGGCGTGATGTTCGTCACCGCCGACCACGGCAATGCCGAGGAGATGTTCGACGAGAAGTCGCACCAGAAACACACCCAGCACACGTTGAATCGCGTGCCGGCGCTGCTCTTCAACGGCCCGGCCGAGGTGAAATCGCTGCGCGACGGCAAACTGGCCGATGTCGCACCGACCATGCTGGCGCTGATGGGTGTCCGTCAGCCGGCCGAGATGACCGGCATATCGCTTCTCTCGACGGCAGCCCGGCCGGCCGTGCTGGCGACGCCTCACGCCCCTCAGGCGGTCTCTGCCTGATTTGTGAGGCCCCCTGCGACGCCGGCGCCTTGATACTGCCAAAGACGCCCCTGTATCTTCCTCCAGAATTCTCCAGGACGCCGGCCTTACTGTCTCGCGTCCCTCACAAAGGCACCCCAGATGACCTTTAAGCGCTTCGTCTCCGTCGCCGCGACCGTGGCTTTCCTCGCCGTGCCTGCCGTTGCGCAGGACAAAGCCGACCCGAAGGCAGCGGGCGACAAGAGCGACAAGAGCGAACTCTACCAGCAGCTCAACCTGTTCGGCGACGTCCTCGAACGCGTCCGGCGCGACTATGTCGAGCCGGTCGAGGAGAAGCAGCTCATCGAGAATGCCATCAACGGCATGCTCTCCGCGCTCGACCCGCATTCGAGCTACATGAACCCGAAGTCCTACAAGGACATGCAGGTCCAGACGAAGGGCGAGTTCGGCGGCCTCGGCATCGAGGTCACGATGGACAACGGCGTCATCAAGGTCGTGTCGCCAATCGACGACACGCCGGCTTCCAAGGCCGGCATCCTGTCCGGCGATCTGATCTTTGCGCTGGACGGCGAGCCGGTGCAGGGCATGACCCTGCAGGAGGCGGTCGAGAAGATGCGCGGCAAGGTCGGCACGCCGATCAAGATTTCGATCCGCCGCGCCGGCAAGGATCCCTTCGACGTCACGCTGAATCGCGACGTCATCCGCGTGAAGCCGGTGAAGTACCGTCTCGAGGGCGGCGACATCGGCTACATCCGCGTGACCTCCTTCACCGAGCAGACGACGCCGAGCCTCCTCGACGCGGTCGAGAAGCTGAAGAAGGAAGCCGGCAACAAGCTGAAGGGCTACATCATCGACCTGCGCAACAATCCGGGCGGCCTGCTCGACCAAGCTATCTCGATGTCCGACGCTTTCCTCGACAAGGGCGAGATCGTCTCGGTAAAGGCTCGCAAGAACGACGACGTCCAGCGCTGGAACGCCAAGCCGGGCGACGTCGCCAACGGCCTGCCCATCGTCGTCCTGATCAACGGCGGCTCCGCCTCGGCCTCCGAGATCGTGGCCGGTGCGCTGCAGGATCATCGCCGGGCGATCATTCTCGGCACCCGGTCCTTCGGCAAGGGCTCGGTCCAGACCATCATGCAGGTGACCGGCGGCGGCGCCATTCGCCTCACGACGGCGCTCTATTTCACCCCGTCGGGACGCTCGATCCAGAAGGAAGGCATCAAGCCGGACATCGATGTCGAGCCGGCGAAGATCGAGAACCTGCAGCAGCGTTCGGGCTTCCGCGAGGAGAACCTGCGCCGCTCGATCACCAACCCGAACGAGAAGCCAGCCGAGCCGCCCAAGCCGGAAGCGGCGAAGCCGACCGACAAGAAGGACGAGAAGCCGGCCGCCGAGCAGTCGACCGCGCCGACCGATCCGGACGAGCCGCCGAAGGAACAGGCTGCCGACTACCAGCTCCTGCGGGCGGCCGACCTGATCCGCGGCATCTCGCTCTACGGGAACCGCGGCAACTAGCCGTTTCCCATCGCGGATGATGCCATGGCTTTCTCGGGCCGACATCGTCACGCGTCGCGCAAGGGCAGGCTGGTGGCGGCCTACGGTCTCGTCCTTGGCCTGATCGGCGCCGGCGCGCTGCTCTCGCTCGGCGCCTTCGAGGGCAAGGCGCCCCGTCTCGTGGACGAAGCGGTCGCAGCATCCCCGGATGTCGACGACCCGCTGCCCCCGGTCCTGGTGCTGCCGCGCCGCCTTCCTCCATCGGGTTTTCGCCTGCTCGCCCCGGACGTGAAGGCGGATTTGGTTGAGACGACCGACGATGGTCTGCGCCTGCCCCGTATCGGGTCGACCGGCTGGCTGCCCTGGATTGCCAACGCACGGCGCTTCGATCCGGCGGGCCCGCCCGGCCGCATCGGCCTGCTGGTCATCAATGTCGGCGGCAATGAAGAAGAGACGCGACGCGTCGTCGAGGAGCTGCCCGGCGAGGTGAGCCTCGCCTTCCTGCCCGGTACACCCGACCTGGCCTGGTGGCTCGCCCGCGCGCGCGAGTACGGCCATGAATCCTACCTGATGCTGCCGGCGGACGATCTCGGCCCGTCGGAGCGCGGCGTCCGCCCGATCGAGGCGGCAATCGATCCGGCCGAAAACCTCCGGCGCCTGCGCCAGACCATGGCGCGCGGCGAGGGCTATGTCGGCCTCGTGCTGGCCTCGCCGAGCAACGCCGCAAAGTCGGAACAGACGATGCGCCCGCTCCTGCAGGAGATCGCCGGCCGCGGTGTCGCCGTGGTGGAGATAAACGCCGAGAGCGACGGCACGCTGGTCCAGAAGCTCGCCATGGAATACGGGACGGCCTATGCCCGCAATACCGGCGTGCTCGACTACAAGCTCGGCCGTGGCGATGTCGCCGACCGCCTGGACCAGCTCGAAACCTGGGTCGCCGAAGGATCTGCCGGACAGGCGCCACGCCATGCTTTCGGGGTCGTCCAGCCGGATGCCGACGCGATCGGCGCCATCCTCGCCTGGTACGAGCGTCGCGCCCGGCCCGGTGCCGCCTCCTTCGTGCCGGTGATGGGACATTTCGAGTGCCGCGCCGCCTGCATGGCCCGCATCAAGGCCCAACCGGAACAGCTTCGCCCGTGATCCCGAGATGACCCTGCGCCCCGGCCCGGAATACCGGCGAAATGTCGGGATCATGCTGATCGCGCCCGATCGCCGCGTGTTCGTCGGCAATCGCGCCGACCGTCCCGCGTCCTGGCAGATGCCCCAGGGCGGCATCGACAAGGGCGAGACCCCCGTCGAGGCCGCCTGCCGGGAGCTCTACGAGGAGGTCGGCACCACGAAAGCCCTCGTCGTGCGGGAGAGCAAATCCTGGCTGACCTACGACGTGCCCAGCACAGGCCGCCCCGGCTACTGGAAACGGCAATGGCGCGGACAGGCGCAGAAATGGTTCGCGCTTTCCTTCACCGGGAAGGATGCCGACATCGACATCGCGGCGCACGACAAGGAATTCGATGCCTGGCGCTGGGCGCCCGCAGGCGAATTGCTGTCGCTGATCGTGCCCTTCAAGCGGCAGGTGTACGAGGCGGTGCTGGAAGAGTTCGGCGACCTCCTGGCCTGACAGCCGTCAGGCCAGTCTCGTCACGCTCCCTGGGCCGCGAGCTTGGCCGCATTGCGGCGCAGGAACCACAGGCCGGCGCGCGTCATCAGCCCGTTCAGGCGTCCCTGCGGCTCGAGCCCGATCGCCTTCAACACCATCGCCATGGCGCGCTGCACATGGCTCTGGCGATAGAGCGGATAGGCACGACGGGCGTAGGCCTGCATGTTCCGCTTGCGGTCGTAGCTCGCCCCTGCCGGTTCGTTCGCCGCGAAGTAGGCGTAGGCCAGCTCGTCGTCCTCGCTCTCGGCCAGCCGCCCCCAGCCGATGCGCAGGCGCGCCCACCGGTTCAGGCGGTCGCGCTCCAGGCAGCGCCGGAGATGCTCGTAGAAGAGCTTGTAGTGACGGAACTCGTCGGCCGCGATCTTCTGGCAGATCTGCTTGAGGACCGGCTCCTCGGTCGCATCCTTGAGGGCGCTGTAATAGGAACTGGTGCCGGTCTCGACGATGCAGCGCGCGATCATCTCGCCGGCCTGGCTGCCGCGCACGGATGCCTCTGCATCGAGGGGGATCTTGTACCCGTCGCGAAACCGGTCGAAAGCGGCATCGAAATCCCACGCCGGATCGGCGAGCTGGGCCCAGCGGCCGAGCGCCATGCCGTGCTGGACCTCCTCGACGACCCAGTTGTCGACCGCCTGCAGGAAAGCAGGATCGTCCGCGAACACGCGGGCCAGGTAGATGCCGTAGTCGCCGCCGTTGCGCTCCACCAAAGCGGCGGCCTTGATGTTGCGCAGAATCTCCGGATCGACCTTCGACGCGTCGAAGCGATCCCATGAGATCGTCTCGAGTGTCCAGTTACCCATGATCGAGAACCCTCGGGGACATGTCGCTTAACCGTAATAAAGCGACGTCCGGGCTGCCTTTCAATGGCTGCCCGGCGGATATCCAGCAACAAAATTGCGTAGCTGACGCTGTCAGCGGCCGGCGTAGAAGGCCTGTGCCCGCTTGAGATCGGCGATCACGGCGAGGCTCTTCTCGGCCGCGACCTTCTCGGCCGGCGTCTCGGCGTCGGTCAGCTCGTTGCGGGCCGTCCGCTCGCGCTCGTCGAGCTGGGCCGTCGTGACCTGCTCGAACGGCGTGGCCTCGTCGGCCAGAACGGTGCAGCGCTCCGGCGTCACTTCGGCGAAGCCTCCCGCCACCAGGAAGCGCCGCTCGACCTTGTTGCCCTGATAGACCTCGAGGACGCCCGGACGGAGCGTCGAGACCAGCGGCGCATGTCCCGGCAGGACGCCGAAATCGCCTTCGCTGCCCGGGACGACGACCATGTCGGCCTCGGTCGCGAGCAGCTCGCGCTCGGGCATCACCAGACGGAAGGAGACCTTGGCCATCTGCTTAGGCCGCCTCGGCCGCGAGCTTCTTGGCCTTGGTGACGGCCTCTTCGATCGTGCCGACCATGTAGAACGCCGCTTCCGGCAGGTCGTCGTACTCGCCCGCGACGATCGCCTTGAAGGCCTTGATCGTGTCCTCGAGCTTCACGAACACGCCGGGCGTGCCGGTGAAGACCTCGGCCACATGGAAGGGCTGGCTCAGGAAGCGCTGGATCTTGCGGGCGCGGCTCACGACCAGCTTGTCCTCTTCCGACAGCTCGTCCATGCCCAGGATGGCGATGATGTCCTGCAGCGACTTGTACTGCTGCAGCACGCGCTGTACCGAACGGGCGACGGTATAGTGCTCGTCGCCGACGACGCGCGGATCGAGCATGCGCGAGGTCGAGTCGAGCGGATCGACGGCCGGGAAGATCGCCTGCTCGGCAATCGAGCGGCTGAGCACCGTGGTCGCATCCAAGTGGGCGAACGACGTGGCCGGCGCCGGATCGGTGAGATCGTCGGCGGGCACGTAGATGGCCTGGACCGAGGTGATCGATCCCTTCTTGGTCGAGGTGATGCGCTCCTGCAGGGCGCCCATGTCGGTCGAGAGGGTCGGCTGGTAACCGACGGCCGACGGGATGCGGCCCAGCAGCGCCGACACTTCCGAGCCGGCCTGCGTGAAGCGGAAGATGTTGTCGACGAAGAACAGCACGTCCTGGCCTTCGGCGTCGCGGAAATACTCGGCGACGGTGAGGCCCGACAGCGCGACGCGGGCGCGGGCGCCCGGCGGCTCGTTCATCTGGCCGTACACCAGCGCCACCTTCGATCCCGGACCGTCGAGCTTGATGACGCCGCCCTCGATCATCTCGTGATAGAGGTCGTTGCCCTCGCGGGTACGCTCGCCGACGCCCGCGAACACCGACACGCCGCCGTGCGCCTTCGCGACGTTGTTGATCAGTTCCATGATCGTGACGGTCTTGCCGACGCCGGCGCCGCCGAACAGGCCGATCTTGCCGCCCTTGGCGTAGGGCGCCAGCAGGTCGATGACCTTGATGCCCGTGACCAGGATCTGCGCTTCCGTCGACTGCTCGACGAACTCCGGTGCGCTGCGATGGATCGGCAGGGTGATCTTGTTGCCGACCGGGCCACGCTCGTCGACCGGCTCGCCGATGACGTTCAGGATGCGGCCGAGCGTCTCCGGGCCGACCGGCATGGCGATCGGAGCGCCGGTGTCGACGGCCTTCTCGCCGCGGACCAGACCGTCGGTCGTGTCCATCGCGATCGTGCGGACTTCCGACTCACCCAGATGCTGCGCCACCTCGAGCACGATCAGGCGGCCGTCGGCATTCACGTGCAAGGCGTTCAGGATGTTCGGCAGATCGGCGTCGAAACGCACGTCGACGACCGCGCCCGTAATCTGGGTGATCGTGCCGATGTTGTTGGTGGCCATTGCGGATCCCTTTCCTTCGATTGCGTGGCAGCCGGCCTAGATGGCCTCGGCGCCAGAGATGATCTCGATGAGTTCCTTCGTGATCGAAGCCTGGCGCGAGCGGTTCATCTGCAGCGTCAGTTTCTTGATCACGTCGCCCGCATTGCGCGAAGCGTTGTCCATGGCCGTCATCTGCGAGCCGTAGAAGCTCGCCGCGTTCTCCAGCAGGACGCGGAAGATCTGGACGGTGAGATTGCGCGGCAGCAGGTCGGCCAGGATCTCGCCCTCGTCGGGCTCGAACTCGTAGATCGCACCACCCGCGGCAGCCGGTGCAGCCGACGCTTCCGGCATCGGCGGCGGGATGAGCTGCTGCACGGTGACGACCTGCGTCATCGCGGACTTGAACTGGTTGAAGATCACCTTGGCGATGTCGAACTCGCCGGCGTCGTACATCTCCATGACCCGGGCAGCGACCTTCTGGGCGTCGCCGAACGAGAGGCGCGGACGGCCGAGGTCGGTGACCGTCTCGACGATCATCGAGCCGAAGTCGCGGCGGAGCTGGTCGCGGCCCTTGCGGCCGACGCAGAAGATCTTGACCGTCTTGCCTTCGGCCAGCAGGGCGCGGATCTGACGACGCGCCTCGCGGACGATCGTGCTGTTGAAGCCGCCGCAGAGGCCACGGTCGCCGGTGGCGACGATGACCAGATGCACCTGATCCGACCCGGTGCCGGCCAGCAGGCGGGGCCCGCCGGCGGCGCCCTGGAAGCTCGCCCCGAGCGACGCCAGGATCTTGTCCATGGCATCGGCATAGGGACGCGCGGCCGTGGCCTGCTCCTGGGCGCGCCGCAGCTTGGCGGCGGCCACCATCTTCATGGCCTTCGTGATCTTCTGCGTCGACTGGACGCTTCGGATCCGGAGCCGGTAGGTCTTGAGACTGGGCATCTAAACCTGCGGGACTAGGCGAACTTCTTGACGAAATCGCCGAGGAACGCCTTCAGCTTGTCGTCGGTCTCCTTGACGATCTCGCGCTTCTCGCGGATCGACGCGAGGATCGAGCCTTCGGCACGGATCGCGTCGAGCATCTGGCGCTCGAAGTCGTTGACCTTGTTGACCGGCAGCGAGTCGAGGAAGCCGCGGGTGCCGGCATAGAGCGACACGACCTGCTCCTCGACCGGCATCGGCGCGAACTGGCCCTGCTTCAGCAGCTCGGTGAGACGCTGGCCGCGGGCCAGCAGGCGCTGGGTCGAGGCATCGAGGTCCGAGGCGAACTGGGCGAAGGCGGCCATCTCGCGATACTGGGCCAGCTCCAGCTTGATGGTGCCGGCGACCTGCTTCATCGCCTTGATCTGCGCGGCCGAACCGACGCGGCTCACCGACAGGCCGACGTTAATCGCCGGACGGATGCCCTGGTAGAACAGCTCGGTCTCGAGGAAGATCTGGCCGTCGGTGATGGAGATCACGTTCGTCGGGATGTAGGCCGACACGTCGCCGGCCTGCGTCTCGATGACCGGCAGCGCCGTCAGCGAGCCCGCGCCGTTCTTGTCGTTCAGCTTCGCGGCGCGCTCGAGCAGGCGCGAGTGGAGATAGAACACGTCGCCGGGATACGCCTCGCGGCCCGGCGGGCGGCGCAGCAGCAGCGACATCTGGCGGTAGGCGACGGCCTGCTTGGACAGATCGTCGTACACGATCACGGCATGCATGCCGTTGTCGCGGAAATACTCGCCCATGGCGCAGCCGGTGTAGGGCGCGAGGAACTGCATGGGCGCCGGGTCGGACGCCGTGGCGGCGACGACGATCGAGTATTCCAGCGCGCCGTTGTCCTCGAGCGTCTTCACGATCTGCGCGACGGTCGAGCGCTTCTGGCCGACGGCAACGTAGACGCAATAGAGCTTGCGGCTCTCGTCGGTGCCCTTGTTGATGCCCTTCTGGTTCAGGAAGGTGTCGATCGCGACAGCGGTCTTGCCGGTCTGGCGGTCGCCGATGATCAGCTCGCGCTGGCCGCGGCCGACCGGCACCAGCGAGTCGATCGCCTTGAGGCCGGTCTGCATCGGCTCGTTCACCGACTTGCGCGGGATGATGCCCGGCGCCTTGACCTCGACGAGCTTGCGCTCGGTCGACTGGATCGGGCCCTTGCCGTCGATCGGGTTGCCGAGACCGTCGACCACGCGGCCGAGCAGGCCCTTGCCGACCGGCACGTCGACGATGGCGCCGGTACGCTTGACCGTGTCGCCTTCGCGGATCGTCCGGTCTTCGCCGAAGATCACGACGCCGACATTGTCGCTCTCGAGGTTGAGCGCCATGCCCTTGATGCCGCCGGGGAACTCGACCATCTCGCCAGCCTTGACGCTGTCGAGGCCATAGACGCGGGCAATGCCGTCGCCGACGGACAGAACCTGGCCGACTTCCGCCACTTCGGCTTCGTTGCCGAAGTTGGCGATCTGCTGCTTGAGGATCGCCGAAATTTCAGCGGCACGGATATCCATTTAGGCAACTCCCTTCATGGCAAGCTGCAAACGCTGCAGCTTGCTGCGGATGGACGAATCGAACAGGCGCGAGCCGACCTTGACGACAAGGCCGCCGAGAATGTCGGGCTCGACGCGCGCGTCGATGGAAACCTTGGCGCCGCCCAGGGTCTGGCGCAGCGAAGAAGCGATCTGGTCGAGCTGGGCCGGCGACAGAGCCACGGCCGAGGTGACGACGGCCGTCGTCTCGCCGCGACGTGCCGCCAGCTCGGCCAGGAAGGCCGATGCCATTTCCGGCAGATCGCGCGCACGGCCATTGGCCGCCACGGCACCGACGAAATTGCGGGTCAGGCCGCCGATGCCGGCGGCATCGAGCACGGCCAGAAGCGCCTTGCCCTGCAGCTCGCGGCCGATCACCGGACTCGCGATAAGGCGAGCCAGATCGGCGCTCTCGGCGACGAGCTTGCGGAAAGTCGTCAGGTCCTGCGCCACCTGGTCGAGGGACTTTGCGTTGTCGGCCAGTTCGAAGAGCGCACTGGCATAGCGTCCGGCAACGCCGCTCGCGGCGGTGGATGCGGTAGACACGTCGGAAGCCTCTCCCCTGCCGCGTGATGACTCGGCAAGCTTTTGAAATAACTAGCTATTTCCTGGCAGAACGAATTGCGTCCGCTTGCCGCCCCATCCGGAAAAGCGCGCGTTGCTACCATGCTGTTTTTCCCGGCGCAAGGTTCGCAAACACCTGTAATGGCGCGGTTTTAAGGCGCGGCACGTCACAGGAAGGAATAGGGGTCGACATCGACCTGCAGCCGAACTGAGTTCGGCAGGCCGATCCGGTCGAGCCAGGACCGCAGCAAAGGCTGCACGGCGGTATCGCGTCCGACCTTCAGCAGGAACCGTCGGCGATGCCGCCCGCGCAGCAGCGCCATGGGCGCAATCGACGGGCCCAGGACCGTCACCCCCTCCTGCTGAGGGGCACGGCGGGCCAGCGCACCGCAGACATTGTCCACCGTCGCCGGGTCCGGACCGGAGACGATCAGCGCGGCCAGCCGGCCATAGGGCGGCATGGCGGCGGCGGCACGTGCGGCCAGTTCGACATCGACGAAATGATCACGGTCGCCCGAGACGAGGGCGCGCATCACGACATGGTCGGGATCGTGCGTCTGGATCAACGCCCGCCCCGGTCTGCCGTCCCGGCCCGCGCGGCCCGCGACCTGATAGAGGACCTGGAAGGTACGTTCCGCTGCGCGGAGATCGCCGCCGTTCAGCCCCAGATCGGCATCGACGACCGCGACCAGGGTCAGGTTCGGAAAATGATGGCCCTTGGCCGCCATCTGGGTACCGATGAGGATGTCGATCTCGCCCTCTTCCATGCGAGCGACGGCCGCGTTGGCCTGATCGCGGCTCATCAGCGTATCGGAGGTGAAGAGCTCGATGCGCGCGTCCGGGAAGAGCGCAGCAGCCTCCTCGGCCAGTCGCTCGACACCCGGCCCGCAGGCGACGAACTGGTCGACCGCGCCGCAATGGCGGCAGGCGTGGGCCGGCGGCTCGGAATATCCGCAATGATGGCAGACAAGCGTACGCCGGAAGCGGTGCTCGACCAGCCATGCCGAGCATTGCGGACATTCGAGGCCCTTGCCGCAGGCCCGGCACAGCGTGATGGGGGCATAGCCGCGCCTGTTGAGATAGAGCAGCGTCTGCTCGCCCGCCTCCAGCGTCTCCCGCATCGCCTTGACGACACGCGGCGAGAGCCAGTGCCCTCGCGGCGGTGCCTCGCGGCGCAGGTCGACGGTCGACATGGCGGCGAGCCGGTGGCCGCCATGGCGACCCGGCAGGTGGAGCGCCCCGTAGCGGCCCTGCTGCACGTTCACGACGCTTTCGAGCGACGGCGTGGCGGAAGCGAGCACGATGGGCGCAGATTCGAGGCGCGCGCGCACCACGGCCATGTCGCGCGCGTTGTAGACGACACCCTCGTCCTGCTTGAAGGACTGGTCGTGTTCCTCGTCGACCACGACGAGGCCCAGCGCGGCGAAGGGCAGGAACAGCGCGGACCGCGCGCCCACCACGACGCTGACCCGGTTTTCCGCGATCGCCCGCCAGGTTTCTCGCCGCTCGAGGCTGGTGAGGCCGGAATGCCAGGGCGCCGGCGCAGCACCGAAGCGGTCCTCGAACCGCTTGAGCCACTGCGCGGTGAGCGCGATCTCGGGCAGCAGGACCAGCACCTGCCGCCCCGCCGCGACCGCCGCCGCGACGGCCTCGAAATAGACCTCGGTCTTGCCGGCGCCGGGCACGCCGTCGAGAAGCGTCGCGGAGAAGGCGTGCGATTTCACCTTCTCGACCAGCGCCGCCGCGGCTGCGGCCTGCGCCGGCGAGAGCGCCGGTCCCTCGCGATCGCCATCGGGTTGCGGGAAATTCCGCCGCAAGGTCCGTTCCACGGCCTCGAGCAGGCCGGCCGAGGCCATGGCCTTCACGACCGAGACGCCAACCCCGGCCATGTGGGCAAGCTCCGCGGCCGGCAGGGCGGGCCCATCCTGCAACTGATCGAGGACCCGGCGGCGGGCGGCGGTCAGTTTGAGCGCGCCGTCGCCCTGCGGCGGGCCGGGGCGATAGACGAGTTCGGTCTTCGGCGCCTCCAGCGCCGACGGCACGCTCATCGCCATGCGCAGCACGGCGCCGGGCGGCATCAGCGTGTAGGCGGAAACCCAGTCGACGAACCGCCGCAGGCGGTCGCTCATCGGCAGCGCGGGCAGCACCTCCGCGATATCGCGCAGTTTCTCCGGGGCGACCTCTCCGGTGCCCTCTCCCCACACGACGCCTGCGAGGACGCGCTTCCCCAGCGGCACCACGACGAACTGCCCGGGCGCGACAAAAATTCCCTCGGGAACGCGATAATCATAGGCATCGCCGAGCGGCAGAGGCAGCAGGACTCGGACCGTGTTTTCCACCGTTCCCCGACGCGCCGGAACAGCCCCCTCGGCTTGTGGCTCCGAGGGGGAATCGCTAGAAATTGTGGCGACACGCGAGTCCGTACCACTGGCCATTGGGGTATTTTATATGAAGTTCTTCGTCGATACCGCCGATGTCGCCGAGATCAAGGATTTGGCGGCTTCGGGCCTGCTCGACGGCGTGACCACGAACCCCTCGCTGATCGCCAAGGCCGGCCGTCCGATGCTGGAGGTGATCAAGGAGATCTGCGCCATCGTGCCGGGTCCCGTGAGCGCGGAAACGGTCGCGACCGATCACAAGACGATGCTGGAGGAAGGCCGCAAGCTCGCCAAGCTCGCCAAGAACGTGACGGTCAAGGTGCCGCTCACGCCGGACGGGCTCAAGACCTGCAAGGCGCTGACCAGCGAAGGGACGATGGTCAACGTCACCCTCTGCTTCTCCGCGGCGCAGGCACTGCTGGCGGCCAAGGCGGGTGCGACGTTCGTCTCGCCCTTCGTCGGCCGGCTGGACGATATCGGCCAGGACGGCATGCATCTCATCGCCGAGATCATGACGATCTATCGCCAGTATCCGCACCTCAAGACCGAGGTGCTGGTCGCGTCCGTGCGTCACACGCAGCATGTCATCCAGGGCGCCAAGCTCGGCGCCCATGTCGCGACCGTGCCGCCCAACGTGCTGCGCCAGCTCTTCAAGCACACCCTCACCGACAACGGTCTCAAGGCCTTCCTCGACGACTGGGCCAAGACCGGACAGTCGATCCTGTAGGAGGCGCCGGTGAGCGGCGATGGAACGGTCACGGCGCCCGACGGGTCGGGACGGCAGGTCAAGCTGATCACGGCCGACGACGTGATCGCCTACCTCAAGGCGCATCCCGACTTCCTGGAGAAGCACGCCGAGCTGGCGGCCGAACTCGGCGTGACCCCGCGCGTCACGGGCCCCGGCGTCATCGACATGCAGCAGGCGATCCTCAAGCGCCTGCGCGGCGAGATCGAGCGCCTGCAGTCCGAACGCACCGAGATCATCGCCAATTCCAAGCAGAACCAGATCGTCCAGAACCGTATCCAGGCGGCGGTCATCAGCATCATCCAGGCGACGACGTTCGAGAAGATGATCCATGTCGTCACGCACGAGCTGCCCGAGCTGCTCGACGTCGACTTCATCTCGCTCGCCATCGAAGCCAATGCCGATGCACCCAAGCGCGTCCCCGTGCGCGGCGTCTATGTTCTGGCGCCGGGCGCGATCGATGCCGCGATCGGGCCGGACAAGCATGCCCGGCTCAGGTCCGACATCGTCGGCGAAGAGGCTTTCTTCGGCGATCTCTCGCGCTTCGTGAAGTCGGACGTGCTGATGCGGCTGCGCGTGTCGTCCGGCTCGCCCGACGGCGTCATGTGCTTCGGCTCGCGCAACCCCGAGGCCTTCGGCCCCGAAATGTCGACCGAGCTCCTGTTCTTCCTGGCCAAGGTGCTGGAGAACACGATCCGCGCCTGGCTCGACCTGCCGGAGTAAATCCATGGATGTCGCCCAGGCACGCGAGGCGTGGCGCGACTGGCTGAAGAGCGAACGGCGGCTGGCTGCCCACACGCTCGTCGCGTACGAGCACGACATCGCGAGCTTCCTCGGATTCCTTGCGAACTATCTCGGCGCGCCGCCGAGTCTCGCCTCGCTCTCGAAGCTGAAACCGTCGGAATTTCGGGCCTGGCTGGCGGAGCGCGGCCGCCAGGGGCTCGCCCGCACCTCGACCGCCCGGGCCTTCTCGTCGGTCCGGTCCTTCTTCCGCTTCCTCGACAAGAACGGCCTCGCCCACAATGCGAGCATCGGCGCGATCAAGACGCCGAAGCTGCCGCGCTCCGTGCCCAAGGCACTCAGCGAACGCGACATGGAAGACCTGCTCGACGCTCCCTCCGATCGCGAGCGCGCGCCCTGGCTCGACCTGCGCGACGCGGCCGTGCTGGTCCTGCTCTACGGCGCGGGCCTGCGAATCGGCGAGGCGCTTGCGCTGACGACGGGCGAGGTGGACGAGCTGTTGCGCAGCGGGCGCGACACGCTCTCCGTCACCGGCAAGGGCAACAAGACGCGCCTGGTGCCGCTGCTGCCGCAGGCGATCCAGGCGGTGACGGCCTATCGCGATGCCTGCCCGTGGCTCGCCACCGCCGGCCCGCGGGATCGTTTTTTCGTCGGCGCGCGAGGCGGCGCGCTCGATCCGGCGATCGTGCAGAAGCGCGTCCGCGAGATCCGTCGCGGCCTCGGCCTTGCCGAAAGCGTGACGCCGCACGCGCTGCGGCACTCCTTCGCAACCCACCTGCTGGGCGCCGGCGGCGACCTGCGCACCATCCAGGAACTGCTGGGCCACGCCTCGCTGTCGACCACCCAGCGCTATACCGACGTCGACGCCGCCCGGCTGGCCGAGGTCTACCGGGCCGCCCATCCGCGCGCCAAGGGCTGAGGCAAGGCCCGCCCTTCACGAAAACACAGGCTTCACGCAACAGCCGCGACAGCAGCATAGTCAGGCCATGACCCAGCATATCGGAATCGTCGCCTGCTCGGCCGAGGGGGCCGCGCTCTGCTACAAGACCATCTGCGTCGAAGGCGCCGCCCTGCTCGGGCCGCATGCGCATCCCGAGGTCTCGCTGCATTGCCATTCGCTGGCCGATTATGTCGACCGGCTCGACGCCGGCGACCGAAACGGCGTGGCGGACCTGATGCTCTCCTCCGCAGGGAAGCTCGAGAAGGCGGGCGCCGACTTCCTGATCTGCCCCGACAACACCATCCACCAGGCGATGGAGCACGTTCTCCCGCGCTCGCCCCTGCCGTGGCTGCACATCGCGGAGGTCGTCGCCGACGAGGCCGTGACGCGTGGCTTCCGGCGCCTCGGCATCACCGGCACGCGATGGCTCGTCGACAGCGACGTCTATCCCGAAAAGCTCGAGGCGCGCGGCCTTGCCTGGCAGCGCCCGACCGACGCCGAGCGCGACGAGACCAGCCGCATCATCATGGACGAGCTCGTGCAGAGCCGGTTCACGCCATCGGGCATCGCCGCCTTCCAGCGCGTCATCGACCGCATGAAGCGCGACGGCTGCGATGCCGTCGTGCTGGGCTGCACCGAAATCCCGCTCGTCATCAACGACAGCAATGCCAGTCTCCCCACGCTCGACTCGACACGGCTGCTCGCCCGCGCCGCCCTGAAACGCGCCGTCACAGGTCCTTCCGGAAGATGATCTCGCCATCTTCCTGCCGGCCTGCCTCGCGCCACCCATTCTCGCGATAGAAGCGCTCGGCGCGCGTCCCTTCTCCGGTGGTCAGCGCGGCGACCGGCCAGCCCGCGCGCCGCAGGTCCTCGCAGGCAAGCGGCAGCAGGGCGCGGGCGATGCCACGGCCTTCGTAGTCGGGATGGACGAACAGGCCGAAAATCGTGCCGTCGCGAGGGTCGGCGACGGCAAAGCCCTGGACCTCGCCCGCCTCCTCCCAGACCCAGAAGGTGCCGTTTTCGAAGATCCAGGCCGCGACGTCCTCGACCCGCGCGCGGGTGGTCTCACGGGTGAGGCGATTCTCGCGGACGGCCATGCGGACGTCGTGGATGCGTGGCCGGTCGGCCGGAAGCGCTTTGCGAATCATGAAGGAATCCGATGCAGGGGAAGGGACGATCCGACAGGCCGACAGCGCGACCGCTCACGCGGTCGCGAAAGGTCGGCAGCACAAGGTCGGGATCGGCTCACATCGGACGTCGGCTCTCCTTCTCCGGAGAAGCCTATCAGACCGGGGGTGTCATCGCACCGCTTCGTAGACGACATGGAGCGCGCCGCCGCTGCGCCGCTCGCAGGATTTCAGCGCAAGCTTCAGTTCGGGCGTGCCGGCCAGTATGAGTGGAATGCCATCTCCCAGCACGATCGGCACGATCGCCATCTCCAGGACATCGAGCTTGCCGGCCGCGATCATGCCCCGGATCACCTGTGCGCCGCCCTCGATCCAGACGCGGCGGCAGCCGCGTGATTCCAGTTCCGCAGCCACGGCGGCGAGTTTTCCGGAGCGTGCCTCGACACCTTCCGGCGCCTCGGAGAGGGCGCGGCTGGTCATGACGATCGTTCGCTTGCCGGGATACGGCCACTCGCCGGCACTTCTGATCACGTCGTAGGTGGCGCGCCCCATCAGGATCGCATCAACGCCCTGCAGGAAGGCCTCGATCCCGAACTCCTCGGCGGGATGCGCCATCAGCCAGTCGAACGAACCGTCCGGCCGCGCGATCTTGCCATCGAGCGATATCGCGACATGGCAATGCCAGACCGTGCCCATGGTCGATCTCCGTGAAAATCAGGGCGCGAGGTTCTTCGCGAGGAACGCCTTCACGTCGACCACGAATTTCTTCCAGGCCGGCTCGTGGGCACCGTAATGCGCGCCGCAGCAACCGCCCGGCTTGCTGCGGTTGCCGGCGCCGGCGAGGTAGCGCACCGGAAGGCCCAGCGCATCGAAACTGTGATGCGCGCCTCCGTAGAGACGGGTCTCGACGAGGTCGCGCCCGACGGCGATACGGTCGATGACGGCCTGGCATTGCGCCGGCGGCGTCCAATCGTCGAGCTCCCCCATCGCGAAGAAGGTAGGCTGACGCACGCGCAAGCGCTGTCCCAGGGCATCGGCAAGCGCGCAGTCCGGATAGACCAGGACGACGGCCCGCACCGGCGACGGCGTGGTGTCCGCCGGCCGGCCGGACAGGGCACGCAGCGCGGCGACGCCCCCACCATAAGAATATCCCATGTAGGCGAGACGACGGGGATCGACGCCCGACTGGCGGCCCAACCATGTCAGGGCGGCGTCGATATCGCCCGCGCGCGTCTCGGCATCGCCCTGCGTCGGCCAGTTGCGGCCGCAGACATCCTTGAGGCCACGTGCCGAGAAGCTGTCGACCACCAGCGCCGCATATCCCCACGAGGCGAGGAGTCCTGCCATGCGGGCGGTGTTCTGGCCGGGGCCGCCGCATCCGTGGAAAATCGCCACCGCCGGCACGGCGCCCGCGGGCTTTGCCGGACGAAAGAGCTGGGCCGAAAGCTGGATGGTCCGCCCGCCCTGCTCCACGGGCACGCGCACGTTCTGCTGCGCCTGCGCACGCGTCGCCGGAAAGCCAGCGAAGACGCCGAGGAAGAACGCGAGCAACGCGCAGGCGGCGACTTGTTCGCGCCGGACGATCCAATGAAGATGCATCCGCCGAATCGTAGCCGAAGAAACCGCGGACACAACACAAGGATGGGGTGGTGAACGAGACCCTTTACACGATCTCGACCTGGGTCCTGCCGGCGATCCTCGCCATTACCCTGCATGAAGCGGCACACGGATTCGTCGCCTATCGCTGCGGCGACCGGACGGCATGGCAGCTCGGCCGCGTCACCCTCAATCCGCTGAAGCATATCGACCCCGTGGGGACCGTCTTGTTGCCGGGCCTCCTGCTCCTGATGCGCGCGCCTTTCCTGTTCGGCTACGCCAAGCCCGTCCCGGTGAATTTCGGCGCCCTGAACAACCCCCGGCGCGACATGATCTGGGTCGCCGCCGCCGGCCCGGCGACGAACATCCTGATGGCGGTGGCCGCGGGCCTTCTCGCCCATCTCGTCGTCTTTGTCCCGGCGTCCGGCGCCGCCTGGGCAATGGCCAACCTGGAGAACGCGATCCTCGTCAACGTCGTCCTGGCGGTCTTCAACATGCTGCCGCTGCCACCGCTGGATGGCGGCCGGGTTCTGACCGGCCTGCTACCGGCACCCCTCGCGATTCCGTTCGCGCGGCTGGAGCGCTATGGCATGGCGATCCTGCTGGGCCTGCTCTTCGTGCTGCCCCTCGTCGGCAACCAGCTCGGCGTGAACCTCAACGTCGTGGGCTGGCTTCTGGCGTGGCCCGTCAACGAGCTGATCGGCTTCGTGCTGACCGTCACCGGGAACGCCTGACGTGGCGCCGGCCTATTCGGCCGGTGCGCCCTGCCGGAAGGTCGGAATGCCCTGCGTGCGGTCGTCGAGCGCCTCTGCGCCTTCCGTCGGCAGAAGCTTCACGTAGTTCAAGGCACCGTCGATATCGCCTTCCCACACCTCGCGCGGCAGGTCGTAGACGAACTCGACGCCGTAGCCATTGGGGTCGTGGATATAGAGGCTGTGCGTCATGCCGTGCTCGACGCGACGGTCGAAGGCGACACCCTTCTTCTGGAGGTAGGCGAGATGGGCCAGCCAGGCGTCGCGGTCCGGCATGGTGACCGCGATGTGGTTCACCGCCACCGGCATCCCGAACATGGCCCACTGCGCGGGCGGCGGCGGCAGGTCGCGGTTCTCGACCAGCGCGATGTCGTGATGGTGCGTACTGCCGCCCCGATCGCCGCTGTAGAAGCGCATCTTGGGCGGGTTCGGCCGTTCCGCCGTCGGCTTCAGGGCGCCGACCTGGCGGAAGCCCACGATCTCGGTCCAGAAGCGATGCGACTCCTCGATGTCCCGCACGTTGAGGACGAGGTGATTGATGCCACGCGGTGTTACCGGCTTGTCCATGGCGTTCCCTCCCGGGGATTTCGCCGATCCTTGCGCCGGCGGCCTGCCACGTCAAACGCCCTTTCGGAGGGGCCTGCCGTCGGGCCGATCAGGAGCGGGGGATGCCCGCCGGCTCCGGGTCGCCCGCCTCGGGTGGGGCCAGGTTCATCGCGGCACGCTCCTCCGCGATCGCCGCCACGGCGGCGCGCACGCTGGGATGCCGGGCCATGAACTGGTTGAAGTCGCGGCGGTCGAGAACCAGGAACTGGCAGAAATCGACTGCGATCACGTCCGCCGTCCGCCGTTCGCCGGTCAGCAGCGCCATCTCGCCGAAATAATCCCCGGCCTCCAGCGGGATCGAGCGACCGGCCACGCGGACTTCCACGGCGCCGGACGAGATGAAGTACATGCCGTCGGCCCGGTCGCCCTGTCGGATGACCTTCTGGCCCGGCGAGGCGGATTTCGGCCGGAACATCAGCAGCAGCGCCTCCTGCTCCTTCCGTTCGACCACCTGCAGGACCGGGAACTTCTCCAGCAGCGTATGGAGCTTGAGCTCCTCGGCCTTGTTGCGCTCCTCCTGCCTCTGCTTGATCAGCGCCAGTTGACGGCCAAGCGCCTCGTAGTGCTTGCGGCCATAGAAATTGCCGTCGGGCGGTACGGCCGCCTTCAGGCGACGCTGCAGCTCGCCCATCGCGTAGAAGACGAGCGGATTCAGCATGATCGAGAAGAGCGATCCCGCCACCACGAGATCGCGGCCCTCCGGCGGGACGAGGCCCGCCGAGATGCCGAGCGCGATCAGGATGAAGGAGAACTCGCCGACCTGCGCCAGGCTGGCGGAGACCATGAGCCCTGTGCCGATGGGATAGCGCAGCGCCATGATGATCGCGAAGGCGACCAGCGACTTGCCGACCACGATCAGCGCCAGCACGCCGAGGACGGCGCCCGGCTGCCGATAGAGGATCGAGGGGTCGAACAGCATGCCGACCGACACGAAGAACAGCACCGAGAAGGCGTCCTGCAACGGCAGCGAATCCTCCGCCGCCTTGTGGCTGAAGGAGGATTCGCTCAGCACCACGCCGGCAAAGAACGCGCCCAGGGCAAACGACACGCCGAAAATCTCGGCCGAGCCGTAGGCGATCCCGAGTGCCACCGCGAGCACCGAAAGGGTGAAGAGTTCGCGTGACCCGGTACGGGCCACCCGCGCCAGGATCCACGGCACGATCTTGGGCCCGAGCAGGATGGCGATGGCGGCGAAAGCCGCGACCTTGGCCAGCGTGATCGCGACCTCGAGCAGGATCGGCAGGTCGGAGGCATGATGGCCCGCCACCGGCTTGCCGCCCAGGACCTCCGCGAAGGCCGGCAGCAGGACAAGCGCCAGCACCATCGCCAGGTCTTCGACGATGAGCCAACCGACCGCGACACGGCCGTTCGGACTGTCGACGAGGTTGCGCTCCTCGAGCGCCTTCAGGAGGACCACGGTGCTGGCGACGGAGAGGCTGAGGCCGACCACGAGACCGGTCCCGAAGCTCCAGCCCCAGAGCGAGCACATGCCGATGCCCAGCAGGGTCGCGAGCACGATCTGGCCGATGGCTCCGGGGATCGCCACGCCTTTGACGGCAAGAAGGTCGGAGGCGGAGAAATGCAGCCCGACGCCGAACATCAGAAGAATGACGCCGACCTCGGCAAGCTGCGTGGAAAGGCCGGCATCGGCCACGAAGCCCGGCGTGTAGGGGCCGACCAGGATGCCGGCAACGAGATAGCCGACCAGGGGAGGGAGGCGGAGACGGTCCGCGATGTAGCCGAACGCGAAGGCAAGGACGAAGCCGATGGCGATGGTCGAAATCAGCGTGAACTCGTGATGCACCGGCGGGTCCGTCAGTGATGGGTGGGATGTCGCCGGATGCTACCTCGGGCTGGCGGGTTTTGCATCGCGTATGAAACCCGCAGGAAAAGCGAAAGGTCGGGGAATAAACGGCGCTCGCCGGCGTCTCTCTCCCGCAGCCCAACCCCTGAACGGGAGACAGAGAATGCTCAAATCGATCCTCGCCGCCGTTTCGCTCGCCGCCCTCATGGCCGGCACCGCGTTCGCGGCCGAGCCCGCGACCGCCACTCCGCCCAAGATGAAGGACGGCATGTTCGTCACGACGGGCGGCATGACGCTCTACACGTTCGACAAGGATGCGACGCCGGGCAAGTCGGTCTGCAACGGCCAGTGCGCCACGAACTGGCCGCCGGCCCTCGCTGCCGACGGCGCCAAGGCGGCCGGCGACTGGACGATCATCACCCGCGACGACGGCCTGAAGCAGTGGGCCTACAAGGGCAAGCCGGTCTATGCCTTCGCGAAGGATGCGAAGCCCGGCGACAAGGCGGGCGACGGCTTCCTGAACGGCGCCTGGCACGTCGCCAAGTAGGCCTCGACCGATACTCCTCCTCCGCGCGCCGGAGGAGGAGTATTGAGACGATCATGTCCGATCCGGACACCCTGCTCGAGCCGCAGATCCCCGCGTTGCGTCGGTATGCCTACGCATTGACGCGCGACCGCGACTCGGCCGACGACCTTGTCCAGGACACGCTCGAGCGCGCCCTGTCGCGATGGACCTTGCGCCGTGCGGACGGCGAGGTGCGTGCCTGGCTCTTCACGATCCTCCGCAATCTCTACATTTCGGGCCGCCGCCAGCACGCGCGCCGCGGCCCCCATGTCGACCTGGACAGCGTATCTCCGCCGGCCGAGTCGGCCAGGCAGGACGCCGGTATCGAAATGCAGGAACTCCTGATTGCCCTCGAGCATCTGCCCGAAGAACAGAAATCGCTGTTGCTGCTCGTCGGCGTGGAAGACCTGTCCTACGACGAAGCCGCGCGCATCATGGGTGTCCCCCTCGGCACGGTCATGTCGCGCCTGTCGCGCGGCCGCCAGAAGCTGCGGTCTCTCATGGAGACGGGGCTGCAGGCAGGGCGGACCGCGCTGCTGCGGAGAGTGAAATGACGCGCAACGAGTTGCCGATTGGCGAGGACGACCTGCAGGCCTTCATCGACGAGCGGCTCGACGAGACCAAGCGTGCCGCCGTGGAGGCCCATCTCGCCGGGAACCCCGATCTGGCCGCCCGCATCGGTAGCGAACGCCGCCAGCGCGCCCTGCTACGCGCCGGGCTGCAGGCGAGGTTCGACGAGCCGGTCCCGGCGCGGCTGCGCATCGCGAATATCCGGAGCCGCCAGCGCGACCGCCGGTTCCGCGGCCTGCGTGCCGTCGCGGCATCGCTGGCGATCTTCGTCGTCGGCGCAACGGCCGGATGGCTGGCAAAGGACAACCTGCCCGGCAGCGCCCGGCCCCCGGCCACCGCGCCGATCGCCCAGGGCGCCACGGCAGCCTTCCGCACGTTCGTCGTCGAGGTCACCCATCCTGTCGAGGTCGGCGCGCAGCAGGAGCAGCACCTGCTGCAATGGCTGTCGAAACGTCTGGGCCGGCGGCTGGCGGCGCCGGACCTGTCGCGGTTCGGCTACCGGCTGATGGGCGGGCGTCTGCTACCTGGTGGCAGCGCTGCTGCCGCGCAGCTCATGTACGACGATGCGAGCGGCCGAAGGCTTACCGTCTATGTGCGCGCCACGGAGGGCACGGAGACCGCCTTTCGCTTCCAGCAGGACGGCGATGCCGCCACCTTCGCCTGGATAGACCAGGGCTTCGGCTTTGCCGTCACCGCCGTGGCGACGCGGGACGAATTGCTGCCCATTGCCGAAGCGGTCTATCGCGGCTTTGGGTCCTGACCGGTCGGCCGGCGTGCTCCGGCTCCGTCGGTCTGCTCCCGGCGGTCCGGGGAGTCGGGAGCCCACGGATCGGTGAGATCCTCGAACTCCTTGAGATGGCTCGGCGCCCAGCGATGGTCTCGCGCCCTCACGATCCAGCGATTGAGCCAGGGCCAGCGGCGCCGGGCGTGTTTGACCCAGCGGCGCCCGGTCTCGAACTCCGTCGCCAGCAAATAGAGGGCGATCACGAAGAAGATCCAGCCCTGCAGGATCGGGATCAGGCCGCCGACGACCGACAGGACGAGCAAAGCGACAATCGCGATCGCCATCAGCGGCTTGCGCACACGTCCCTCCTTCTCCGGCAAGAGCCACGATCATGCGTGGCGTCACCGGAATGAACGGATTCGGTCCGCGAGGGCTCCCTCGCGCCCGACGGGCCGGCCGCCTCAAAGATGTATGGGCTTGTCCCAGGCCGCGAGCGCCGCTTCCTTCAACGCCTCGTTGACCGTCGGGTGCGCGTGGCAGATGCGCCCGATATCTTCGGCCGACGCGGCGAATTCCATGGCGACGGCCGCTTCGGCGATCATGGTGCCGGCTTCCGCGCCGAAGATGTGGACGCCCAGCACGCGATCCGTCGCCTTGTCGGCCAGCACCTTGACGAACCCCTCGGTCGCCCCGTTCGCGCGGCTGCGCGGATCGGCGGTGAACGGATACTTGCCGACCTTGTAGGCGACGCCTGCCGCCTTGAGTTGTTCCTCGGTCTTGCCGACCCAAGCCACTTCTGGCTGCGTGTAGATGATCGAGGGCACGAGGTCCCAGTTCACGTGGCCCTTCTGGCCCGCGATGGTCTCGACGCAGGCGACACCGTCCTCGCTGGCCTTGTGGGCCAGCATCGGACCGTCGATCACGTCGCCGATCGCATAGATGCCGGGAACGGACGTCTGGAAATGACCGTCGACGGCGATGCGGCCGCGTTCGGTCATCTTCACGCCGGCTTTCTCCAGCCCGAGTCCCTGCACGAAGGGACGGCGGCCGATCGACACCAGCACGACATCGGCGTCGAGGTTCTCGGCGGCGCCCCCCTTGGCCGGCTCGATCGCGAGCGTCACGCCTGCCCCGTTCGCCTTCGCGGAAGTGACTTTGGCGCCGAGCTTGAACTTGAGACCCTGCTTCTGCAGCGCCCGCATGAAATGCTTGGTGATCTCGTCGTCGACGCCCGGCGTGATGCGGTCGAGGAATTCGACGACCGTCACGTCGGCGCCGAGCCGGCGCCACACCGATCCGAGTTCCAGCCCGATGATGCCGGCACCGACCACGACGAGGCGCTTCGGCACTTCGGAGAGTTCGAGCGCGCCCGTCGAGGACACGATCTTCTTCTCGTCGATCGTCACGCCCGGCAGCGGGGTCACCTCCGAGCCGGTGGCGATCAGGATGTTCTTCGTGGCGAGGGTTTCCTTCACCGCACCGTCGTCGCCGAGCACGGCGACCGAGCCGGCCGCCTCGATGCGGCCCGTGCCCTGGAAAGAGGCGATCTTGTTCTTCTTGAAGAGGAACGCGACGCCTTTGGTCGTCGCCTCGACCACGTCGCCCTTGCGCTTCATCAGCTGGCCGAAATCGAGCTTCGGCTCGGCGACGACCACGCCGTGCTGCGCGAGATCGTGGGCGACCTCCTCGAACAGATGCGACGATTGCAGCAGCGCCTTGGACGGGATGCAACCCACGTTCAGGCAGGTGCCGCCGAGCGTCGCCCGCTTCTCGACGACAGCCACCTTCAGGCCGAGCTGGGCGGCGCGGATCGCGGCGACATAACCGCCGGGACCGGCACCGATCACGATCAGATCGAAGGATTCGTTTGCCATTTGCGCACCGTGACTGTCGCGAAATCGATGTCGTCCCGGGCGCAGCGAGGATCCGTGATCGGATGATGCTGGAGAAGCTGGCTACGCCGGGGAAGACGCGGTTGTGGAAACTCAGACGCCGAGCAGCAGGCGCTCGGGATCCTCGATGCATTCCTTCACGCGCACCAGGAACAGCACGGCTTCGCGGCCGTCGATGATGCGGTGGTCGTAGGACAAAGCCAGATACATCATCGGACGCACCTTGATCTCGCCGCCGACCACCATGGGCCGCTGCTGGATCTTGTGCATGCCGAGGATGCCCGACTGCGGCGGGTTCAGGATCGGCGTCGACATCAGCGAGCCGTACACGCCGCCGTTGGAGATGGTGAAAGTGCCGCCCGTCAGGTCGGCGATCGACAGCTTGCCATCGCGCGCCTTGCGGCCGAGATCGCCGATGCCCTTCTCGACGCCCGCGAAGTCGAGCGCGTCGGCATCGCGCAGCACCGGCACCACGAGGCCGTTCGGCGTGCCGACGGCGACGCCGATATCGTAGTAATTCTTGTAGACGAGTTCGTCGCCCTCGATCTCCGCGTTGACCGCCGGCAGTTCCTTCAGCCCGGCGATGCAGGCCTTCACGAAGAACGACATGAAGCCGAGGCGCGCGCCGTGCTTCTTCTCGAAATCGTCCTTCAGGCGGTCGCGCAGCGCCATCACGTTGGTCATGTCCACCTCGTTGAAGGTGGTGAGCATGGCCGCGGTGTTCTGCGCATCCTTGAGCCGGTTGGCGATGGTCTTGCGGAGGCGCGTCATGCGCACGCGCTCCTCGCGGTCGGCGCGCGGACGCGGGCCGCTCGGGGCGGCGGGCTTGGCCGCCGGCGCGGACGCCGCCGGGATCGAGGAGATCGCGGCGAGCACGTCTTCCTTGGTCGCCCGGCCATCCTTGCCGGTCGGCTGGATGGCACCTGCCGACACGCCCTTCTCTTCCGCGAGCTTGCGCACGGCGGGACCGGACGCGGCGAGGTTGGCGCCCGCCGGTGCAGCGGCGGCAGCCGGCGCCGCAGGGGCAGCGGCCGCTGCGGGAGCAGCCGCCGGCTTCGCAGCAGGGGCGGCAGCAGGCTTGGCCGCACCACCGGCACCGGCCTCGATGTGGCAAAGCAGGCCGCCCACCTGAACCGAGGCGCCTTCCTCGACGGCGAGCTCCGTGACCTTTCCGGCCGTCGTCGCGTTCACCTCGACCGTGACCTTGTCGGTCTCCAGTTCGCACAACGGCTGGTCGACAGCGACGCTGTCGCCCACCTTGACCAGCCACTTGGCGACGGTCGCCTCGGTGACCGATTCACCGAGCGCCGGAACCTTGATCTCCACGGCCATGACTACAACCCCTTCTCTACCCGCGCGTCTCAGACAGTGAGGGCGCGGTCGACCAGATCGGCCTGTTCCTTGAGATGCGTGCGCGCCGAGCCGGTGGCCGGCGACGCAGCCTCGGCGCGGCCGATATAGATCGGGCGCTTGGCCTTCACATCAATGCCCGACAGGGCACGTTCGATGCGCCGGTCGACGAAATGCCATGCGCCCATGTTCTCGGGCTCTTCCTGGCACCAAACGATCTCGGCGTTCGGATATTGCGAGAGCCTGACGCCGAGCCGCGTGAACGGGAACGGGTAGAGCTGCTCGATGCGGATGATCGCGATGTCGTCGATCTTGCGCTTGCGGCGCTCGGCGAGCAGGTCGAAATAGACCTTGCCCGAGCACAGCACCACGCGGCGGATCTTCGCCGGATCGGCCAGCGTGTCGATCTCCGGCAGGATGCGCTTGAACGACGTGCCCGGCCCGAACTCGGCCAGGGTCGAGACGCAATCCTTGTGGCGCAGCAGCGACTTCGGCGTCATCACGACGAGCGGCTTGCGGAAGGTGCGGCGCATCTGGCGGCGCAGCGCGTGGAAGTAATTCGCCGGCGTCGTCGGGTTGATGACCTGCCAGTTGTCCTCGGCGGACAGCTGGAGATAGCGCTCGAGACGGGCGGAGCTGTGCTCCGGACCCTGGCCCTCGTAGCCGTGCGGCAGCAGCATCACCAGGCCGGACATGCGCAGCCACTTGCTTTCGGCCGAGCAGATGAACTGGTCGATGATGACCTGCGCGCCGTTGGCGAAGTCGCCGAACTGGGCCTCCCACAACACCAGCGCATTGGGCTCGGCAAGCGAGTAGCCATACTCGAAGCCCAGCACGCCCGCCTCGTTGAGCGGGCTGTCGATCACCTCGAAGCGCGCCTGGCCTTCGGCCACGTGGTTCAGCGGGATGTACTTGTTCTCGTTCTGCTGGTCGACCAGCACCGAGTGGCGCTGGGAGAAGGTGCCGCGGCCGGAATCCTGGCCGCTGAGACGGACCGGCGTGCCTTCCGCGAGCAACGTGCCGAACGCCAGCGCCTCGCCGGTCGCCCAGTCGATGTTCTCGCCGGTGTCGATCGTCTTGCGCTTCTCCTGGAGCTGGCGCGTGATCTTCCGGTTGAGCTCGAAATTCTTCGGCGGTTCGGAGATCGCGTGGCCGACGGCCTTCAGCCTGTCGAGCTCGACGGCGGTCTGGCCCTTGCGGTCCTCCTCGCCCGGCGCGACCGTGAAGCCCGCCCACTTGCCCTCGAGCCAATCGGCCTTGTTGGGCTTGTAGTTGGTCGCAGCCTCCAGCGCCTTGTCGAGCTTCTCGCGCAGCGCGGCATCCATCGCCGCGACCTCGTCGGCGGTGACGACGCCTTCCGACTCGAGCCGGGCGGCATAGACTTCCTTCACCGTCCGGTGCCCGCCGATCTCCTTGTACATCAGCGGCTGGGTGAACATCGGCTCGTCGGATTCGTTATGGCCGTGCCGGCGATAACAGAACATGTCGATGACGATGTCGCGCTTGAAGCGCTGGCGGAATTCCGTCGCGATGCGGGCGCAATGCACCACGGCCTCGGGATCGTCGCCGTTCACGTGCAGGATCGGCGCCTGCACGATCTTCGCGACCTCGGTGCAATAGGGGCCGGAGCGCGACTGGGTCGGCAGCGTGGTGAAGCCGATCTGGTTGTTCACCACGAAATGGATCGTGCCGCCGATGCGGTAGCCGTCCAGATCGGAGAGATCGAGGCTCTCGGCCACGAGCCCCTGGCCGGCGAAGGCCGCGTCGCCGTGCATCAGGATGCACATGACCTGGCTGCGGTCGGTGTCGCCGCGCTGGTCTTCCTTGGCGCGCGCCTTGCCCAGGATCACCGGGTTGACGGCCTCCAGATGCGAAGGGTTGGGCGACAGCGAGAGATGGATGACGTTGCCGTCGAACTCGCGGTCGGCCGAGGCGCCGAGATGGTACTTCACGTCGCCCGATCCGCGCATTTCCTCGGGCTGCGAGGAGCGGCCCTGGAACTCGGAGAACAGCGCCGTGTAGCTCTTGTGCATCACATGCACGAGCGTGTTGAGGCGGCCGCGGTGCGGCATGCCCAGCATCACTTCCTTCACGCCGAGCTGGCCGCCGCGCTTCAGGATCTGCTCGATGCCCGGGATGAGCGACTCGCCGCCATCGAGGCCAAAGCGCTTGGTGCCGACGAACTTCACGTGCAGGTAGCGTTCGAGGCCCTCGGCCTCGCCCACCCGCTCCAGGATCATCTTGCGGCCGGTGACGGTGAATTCGGTCTGGTTCTCGATGTGCTCGATGCGCTCCTGGATCCACGCCTTCTGGTCGGGATCGGAGATGTGCATGAACTCGACGCCGATCTTGCCGCAATAGGTCTTGCGCAGGCGCTCCATGATCTGGCGCAGCGTCGCCGCCTCGCCCAGCGCGAGCGAGCCGAAGATCAGGATGGGACGGTCCCAGTCGCCTTCGCCGAACCCGTAGGTCGCGGGATCGAGTTCGCGATGCGGAGCCTGGCGGACCAGGCCCAGCGGATCGAGGTCGGCCTCGAGATGCCCGCGGATGCGATAGGCGCGGATCAGCATCAGGGCGCGCGCCGTATCCTGCGCGGCGGCCCTGATCTCCTCCTCGGTCTTGCCGGAGATCGCAGCGGCCGGCTTGCCGCCCTTCACGTTGCGATTGGCGGCAGCGGGCACGCTCTCGGGATCGACGGCCCCGATCACGCGGACCCCGTTGGGAGCCCAGGACGCGCCGCGGACCTCGGCCAGCACGTCGCCCTTCTGTTCGGCGAGCGCGTCGAAGAAGGTCCGCCACTCCGCATCGACCGACGCCGGATCGGCGAGGTAGCGCGCGTGAAGCTCCTCGATGAACGGCGCGTTCGCGCCGAACAGGAACGATGTCTGCTCCGCTCTCATGGCCCGGTTCTCCTTGGCCTCAATCCTCTTGTCGGCCCTCCGGCTCGGCCGGACGGCCCCTGCCCGTCAGGCCTTCATGGCCTTGAGCATTTCCTCGCCCAGCGCCGCCGGCGAATCGGCGACGTGGATGCCGGCCGAGCGCATCGCCTCGACCTTGAATTCCGCGGTGTCGTTGCCGCCCGAGATGACGGCGCCGGCATGGCCCATGCGGCGTCCCGGCGGGGCGGTGCGACCGGCGATGAAGCCGACGACCGGCTTCTTCGTGCCGGAGGCCTTGAGGAACTCCGCGCCCTTCACCTCGGCGTCGCCGCCGATCTCGCCGATCATCACGATGCCCTCCGTCTCGGGGTCGCGGATGAACATGTCGAGGCACTCGATGAAGTTCGTGCCGTTCACCGGATCGCCGCCGATGCCGATGCAGGTCGTCTGGCCAAGACCGGCCGCCGTGGTCTGCGCGACGGCCTCGTAGGTCAGCGTGCCCGAGCGCGAGACGATGCCGATCTTGCCGCGCTTGTGGATGTGCCCGGGCATGATGCCGATCTTGCACTCGCCCGGCGTGATCACGCCGGGGCAGTTCGGAC
>VFQP010000222.1_pt1 | contig 141871 bp, 132 predicted proteins | sample 3512351 | NCBI WGS metagenome assembly VFQP01 (sample SAMN10412372, study PRJNA504923) | tailings metagenome | isolation source: Relicate 1 Philex TSF1 revegetated site | place: Philippines: Tuba, Benguet | collected 2017-08-29 | reverse complement strand
CGGCGGCGGTCTCACCGTCAGCTACACCCAGCGCGGCCCCCGGCTCTCTGAACTCCCCGAATACTGCATGCAGCAGCGCGGCTATTCACTGGTGCGGCTCGACAAGGTTGGTGCGCGATGAAACGACTGTTGCTTGGTATTGGACTCCTTGCGCTGGCCGGATGCGGCACCGCCTCGGAATGGGCGCGCGACAACACTTCGCCGGAGCAGCTTGCGAAGGATGAGCGGGAATGCCGTGCCGTTGGCGATCAGAAGGCTTTTGACGCCAGCTTCAAGCCGCGCAGCTATGGTTTCGGTGCCGGCATGACCACGGAAAGCCCGAGTTATTTCGAGCGCGGTGCCGACATGTATCTGTTCACCAACGAATGCATGATGCAGCGCGGCTACCGGCTGGTACCGGTGCAGCCGAAGGCTTCCTGAAACGCCTGAGTGGGCTGCCGCAATTATGCTGCAATCCGGCCCTGGGATTGCCCGAAACCGATGATTGCATAAGTTCCCGGGCGGCAAGGTCCGCCTGGGAGCAAAAAGATGCGAACGGCAGTCTGCATGATTGGCGTTGCGTTGCTTGCGGCATTCTTGCCGCATCAGGCATTAAGCCAGGACAGGAATACGAAACAGGCAGAGAATATTTTCCAACCCCATTTCGGGCAGGGCCTGTACTCCATGGTTCAAGGGGAGCGTTTCTGGGGCAGTTGGCCCGCTAGGGATAATACTTGGCGGTCAAATTTGAGCAATGAGGCGTCGCACGACTATACGGGGAGGCGCTTCCCACCCAAGCCAAATGCACCAGCCTGCCTGTCAGCGCATATAGACCGCGAATTTAACTGGTCGATGGTGATGCGCGACCCGCAGCCGGGCCGTGGTGGCTGGAAGAACTGGGAGCCCAGCTACTACCGTTTCTGGCGGCGCACAGACGCGAACTGCTACTAAATTTCCTCGGCGCGATGACACGCCACCAGGTGCTCGCCGAGCGGCCGCAACGACGGTGTCTCGGCGCGGCAGCGTTCCTGCACGAAGGCACAGCGTTCGGCGAGTGCGCAGCCGGGCTGATCCGCCGGGCGTATTGCGGCATGGCCTTGCAGCAATTGCCGCTTGCGCCGCGTGCCGGGTAATGGCGGCACCGGCTGCGGCAGGGCGGCCAGCAACGCGCGGGTATAGGGATGCGCCGGCTGGCTGAAGATGGCGCGGGTCTCGCCCTGTTCGACGATGCGGCCGAGATACATCACCGCGACTTGGGCGCAGAGATGGTCCACCACCGCCAGGTTATGGCTGATGAACAGGTAGGTGACATCGAAGCGCTGCTGCAGCTCCGCCATCAGGTTCAGCACGCTGGCCTGCACCGAGACATCCAGCGCGCTGACCGGCTCGTCGGCGACGATCAGCTTCGGTCGCGTGATCAGCGCCCGGGCGATGGCGATGCGCTGGCGCTGGCCGCCGGAGAATTCATGCGGGTATTTCTCGGCATCGGCGGGCCGCAGGCCGACGGCGCCCAGGGCCTCTGCCACACGGCTTACACGCTCCGACTTATCTACGTTCAGCAGGGCATCCAGTGGTTCGGCAACGATGCGGCCGACCCGCTGGCGCGGATCGAGCGAACCATAGGGGTCCTGGAACACCATCTGGAAATCGCGCCGCGCCGCCCGCAGGGCTACCGCGTCCAAGGCATTGAGGTCCTGGCCCTGAAAGATGACGTGGCCCTGGTCCGGTCGTTCCAGTGCCATCGCCAGCCGCGCCAGCGTGGACTTGCCGCAGCCGCTCTCGCCGACCAATCCAAGGCTGATCCCCGCCTGTAACGTCAGATCGACGCCGTTCACCGCCGGCACCAGGCGCGGCTTGGCGAACAGGCCGCCGCCGGGCAGGCGGTAGACGCGATGTACGCCCTCGATGTGCAGCAAGGCCGTCATGGCGCGGCCTCGCCGGGATGCCAGCAGGCCGCAACATGGCCCGGCCCGATCGGCACTGGCGGCGGCATCTGTGCGCGGCAGGTCTGGTCGGCAAGCGCGCAGCGCGGCGCGAAGGGACAGCCTGTGCCCAGTTCATGCAGGTCCGGCACGATGCCGGGAATGGTCGGCAACAGACCAGCGCCCCGGCCCAAACGTGGCATGGCAGCGAACAGGCCGCGCGCATAGGGATGCGCCATGGCGGCGAATACCTCATGCACCGGGCCCTGCTCGGCGGCGATGCCGGCATACATCACCAGCACCCGGCGCACGCTTTCGGCGATCACGCCGAGATCATGGCTGATCAGGATCAACGCCATGCCGCGTTCGGCCACCAGTTCGTCGATCAGGTCGAGAATCTGGCCCTGGATGGTCACGTCCAGTGCTGTAGTCGGCTCGTCCGCCACCAGAATGTCCGGGTTGCAGGCCAGGGCCATGGCGATCATCACGCGTTGGCGCTGGCCACCGGAAAGCTGGTGCGGGTAGGCGTCGATGCGCTGGCGCGGATTGGGCAGGCCGACGCGGTCGAGCAGGCCCAGCACGCGTTCCTGCGCCGCCGCCCGCGTCAGGCCTTCATGCAGCAGCAAAGGCTCGGCGATCTGCTCGCCGATGCGCTGCAAGGGGTTCAGCGAGGTCATCGGTTCCTGGAAGATCATGCTGATGCGGTTGCCGCGCAGCTTGCACAGCTCGGCCTCCGGCAGGCCGACCAGATCGCGGCCCTGGAAGGCGATGCGGCCCGAGAGTTTCGCGCCATCGGGCAGCAGGCCCATCAGCGCCAGCGCGGTCATCGACTTGCCGCAGCCGCTCTCGCCGACGATACCCAGCGTCTCGCCGCGTTCCAGGCTGAAATCCAGGCCGCGCACCGCCGCTGCCGGGCCGCGTGCGGTGGCCAGTTCGACGCGCAGGTTTTCGACTTCCAGCAGCGCCATGGGCTAACGTTGCCGCGACAGACGCGGATCGGTGAGATCGCGCAGGCCGTCGCCGAGCAGGTTGAGGCCGAGCACGCTCAGCATGATGGCGAGGCCGGGAAACACCACCAGGAACGGGCTGCGGAAGATCATCGCCTGGGCTTCGTTCAGCATGCGGCCCCAGGAGGGCGTCGGCGGCTGGGTGCCGAGGCCGAGATAGGACAATGCCGCTTCCGCCAGGATCGCCAGCGCGAATTGGATCGTTGCCTGCACCACCAGCACCGCCAGGATGTTGGGCAGCACATGCTCGATGGTGATGCGGAAGCCGCCCTTGCCGGCGGCGCGGGCGGCGAGGATGAAGTCGCGCGCCCAGATCGCGTTGGCCGAGCCGCGCGCCACGCGGGCGAAGATCGGGATGTTGAAAATCGCGATGGCGATGATCGAATTCAGCGAATTCGGCCCCAGCACGGCGGCGAACATGATCGCCGAGAGGATGGCCGGGAAGGCGAAGGTGAAATCGGCGAAACGCATGATCAGCTCTTCCAGCCAGCCGCGCCGCGCCGAGGCCCAGAGGCCGAGCGCCGTGCCGATGCTCATGCCGATGCCGACCGCGACGACGCCGACGATGATGGAATTCTGTGCGCCGACCAGGATCATGGAAAACACGTCGCGGCCATAGGGATCGGTGCCGAGCCAGTAATCGGCCGAAGGCGGCGCCAGACGGCGGCGGATATTGATTGCCGTGGGGCTGTAGGGCGTCCAGATCAGGGAGAGCGCCGCCATGCCGAGCATCAGCAAAGTCAGCACGCCGCCGCAGAGGAAGCTGCGATGCTTCAGCGCGCGCTTGAGGAAATCAGACATCGCGCGCCTGCAGCCGCGGGTCGATCACGGCATAGAGCATGTCGACGACGAAATTCACCATGACCACGGTGAAGGCGAGCAGGATCACGGCGGCCTTCACCACCTCGATATCGCGGTTGGCGATGGCCTGGAATACCAGCCGGCCAAGGCCCGGCAGCGAGAAGACCTGCTCCACCACGATGGCGCCGGCGAGCAGGCCGCCGAATTGCAGACCGATCACGGTGATCACCGGGATCAGCGCGTTGCGCAGCACATGGCGGCGCAGCACGGCACCGCTTGAAAGCCCCTTGGCCCGCGCCGTGCGCACAAAATCCTCGCGCAGCACTTCAAGCACGCTGGAGCGCGTGATGCGCGCCAGGATCGCCGCCTGCACCACGGCCAGCGAAAGACTGGGCAGCACCAGGGCCTTGAAGCCGGCGGCCGCGTCGGCCCAGCCGGGAAAGCCGCCGGCGGCGAACCAGCCGAGATGCACCGCGAACAGCAGGATCAGCAGGATGCCGAACCAGAAGCTGGGGATCGAAATGCCGATCTGGCTCAACCCCATGATCAGCACGTCGCCGAGCTTGTTATGCCGCTGCGCCGCGAACAGGCCGAGGCTCAAGGCCAGCAGCACCGTCAGCGTCATGGCATTCAGCGCCAGCGGATAGGTCAGCCACAGGCGTTCAGCGATCAGCGGCCAGACAGGCGTCTTGTAAGCATAGGAGATGCCGAAATCGCCCTGCACCAGGGCGCCGATCCAGGCCAGGTAGCGGATATGCGCCGGGCGGTCGAGGCCGAACTGGCTGCGGAGCGCGGCAAGCTGCTCGTCGGTGGCATCGGTGCCGAGCAGCAGCAGGGCGGGATCGCCGGGCAGGATTTCCAGCACCAGGAACACGATCACCGACGTGGCCAGCAGGGTGGCCAGCAGGGTCAGTGCGCGCTTGAGCAGGAAACCCGGCAAGGGTTAGGTCCTACACCGATGACCGTCGCGGGCTGCGTCGCGGCCGGGCGGTCGAGCCAGGCCGGCGATGGCCGCCGGTCGTAGTGGGGCTACGGACAAGGCCAGCGCCGGCCTGGATCGCGCCGTCCAGCCGCGACCCTCCGGGATGAGCCAGAGAACACGTAGGCTGCGTCGCTGGCTCTCGCCGATGTTCCGCATCGCCTTCGATCCAGCTCCTATCCTACGCGTTCTCTGGCTCATCGCAGCTCCACGAGGGTCATCGGTGCAGGACCTAGCTCCAACGTCGGGCGGAGAGGCGGCGGAGCAGGTCGCGCTTCTCCTGGGCGGTCAGGGCGGGCCAGGCGCCGATCTCCTCGCCGGTGCGCCAGCAGCCCAGGCAGAAGCCCGTGCTGACATCGATCCGGCACACTTTGGTGCAGGGCGAGGGCGGATGCGCGTCGGTGTCGTCCCAGGCGGCCATTTCTCGCGGGTAGCACCCTGGGCAGTTCCTGTCCAGTACTGCAATTTAAGGCAATTTCCGCCCCCCAACCCTTGATGCCCCTGGGGTGAGCGCTTATCTGTCGGACGCGCCAGGGAAAAGACCAGGGGAGTGGCTGGGCACAATGATCGAAATTCGCGATTTGGTGAAGAAATTCGGCCCCTTCACCGCTGTGGATGGCATCAGCCTCACGGTTGGCAAGGGCGAAGTGCTTGGCTTCCTCGGGCCCAATGGCGCCGGCAAGTCCACCACGATGAAAATGCTCACCGGGTTCCTCACACCCACCTCGGGCAGCATCAAGGTTTGCGGCCATGATGTGGCCGAGGACCCGCTGGCGGCCAAGCGGCTGCTCGGCTACCTGCCCGAAGGCGCCCCGGCCTATAGCGACATGACGGCGCGCGGCTTCCTCGATTTCATCGCCGATGTGCGCCGCCTTTCCGGCTCGGAGCGCCAGTGGCGGCTCGACAAGGTGGTGGACCAGGTCAACATCAAGGAAGTGCTGGACCAGCCGATCGACACGCTGTCCAAGGGCTTCAAGCGCCGTGTCGGCCTGGCCCAGGCGATCCTGCATGATCCGCCGGTGCTGGTGCTGGACGAGCCGACCGATGGTCTCGACCCGAACCAGAAGCATGAAGTGCGCGGCCTGATCCAGGGCATGGCGGCGGAGAAGGCGATCATCATTTCCACCCATATCCTGGAGGAAGTGGAGGCGGTGTGCCGCCGCGCCATCATCATCGCGCGTGGCCGCATCGTCGCGGAAGGCAAACCGGAAGGCGAGGGCTGGCGTATCGGCGACATCCTGGCCCAGCCGGGCCGGCTTGATGCCGCCTTCCGCCAGCTCACCCAGTCGCGCCAGGCCGCTTGAGGAATTTCACCATGACCGGATTGTCCGCCGTGTTCCGCCGCGAGCTGGGAGGCTACTTCTCCACGCCCGTCGCCTATGTCTTCATCGTGGTGTTCCTGTTCACCACCGGCATCTTCACCTTCTATCTCGGCCAGTTCTTCGAGCGCGGCCAGGCCGACCTTAAGGCCTTCTTCCTGTTCCATCCCTGGCTTTACCTGTTCTTTCTGCCGGCCATCGGCATGCGGCTATGGGCCGAGGAGCGCAAGAGCGGCACCATCGAATTGCTGCTCACGCTGCCGATCCCGCTGGGTCAGGCCGTGTTGGCCAAGTTCCTCGCCGCCTGGGCTTTCGCCGGCATCACGCTGGCGCTCACCTTCCCGTTTTGGATCACGGTGGCCTGGCTTGGCCAGCCGGATCATGGCGTCATCCTCGCCGGCTATCTCGGCAGCCTCTTGATGGCCGGTGGTTATCTCGCGATCAGCTGCTGCCTCTCGGCGCTGACCCGCAATCAGGTGATCGCCTTCGTGCTGAGCGTGCTGGTCTGCTTCATCTTCACCGTGTCCGGCGCGCCGATGGTGCTGAACTTCTTCTCCGGCTGGGCGCCGACCATCCTGGTCGACACCATCGCGTCGTTCAGCTTCCTCGGGCATTTCAATGCCATCATCGAAGGCGTGATCGACCTGCGCGATCTGATCTATTTCATTACCCTGATCGCCGCCTGGCTCTATGCCACGGCGGTGGTGGTCGATATGAAGAAGGCGGGCTGAGCCATGAACGCGCGCAGCAAGACTCTCCTCACCGGCACCGGCCTGGTCGCGGCTTTTGCCCTGTTCTTCGCCGTCAACGTCGCCTCCAACCAGGGCCTGCGCGATGCGCGGCTGGATCTGACCCAGGCGCGGCTCTACACGCTCTCGGACGGCACCCGTAATGTGCTGAAGGGGCTGCAGGAGCCGATCACGCTCCGCTTCTTCTTCTCCGACAAGCTCGCCACCCAGGCGCCGCAGATCAAGCAGTATGGCCAGCGCGTGCGCGAATTGCTGGAACGCTACGCCGCGCTCTCCGGCGGCAAGCTGCGGCTCGAAGTGATCGATCCGGAGCCGTTCTCGGAAGCCGAGGACCGCGCCGTCGCCGCCGGCATCCAGGCGGTGTCGCTCGGCCAGTCGGGGCAGAATTTCTATTTCGGCCTGGTTGCTACCAACAGCGTCGACCAGCAGGAATCGATCCCGTTCTTCCAGGCCGACAAGGAACAGTTCCTGGAATATGACCTGACCAAGCTGATCTACGGCCTGAACAACCCGAAGAAGCCGTCGATTGCCATCATCGGCTCGCTGCCGCTGGAATACGGCCCGGGCGGCATCATGGCGGCGATGCGCGGCCAGGCGCAGCCCTATCTGGTGCTGGGCCAGGTGAAGCAGTTCTTCGATGCCAAGGTGCTGGAAGCGCCGAAGCCGGAAGACATCACCGACAAGTTCGACACCATCGTGCTGGCGCATCCGAAGGACCTCTCGGATGAAGCGCAGTATGCCATCGACCAGTTCGTGCTGAAGGGCGGTCGCCTGATCGCCTTCGTCGATCCCTATTCGGAAACCATGGCGGCGATGCCGAACCCGATGACCGGCCAGCCGATGCCGGGTGGCGACAGCGGCTCGCTGCTGCCCAAGCTGTTCCAGTCCTGGGGCGTCGATATCGAGCCGAAATTCGTTGCTGACCTGAGTCTGGCGCAGCGCGTGCAGACCGGTCGCCAGGGTGCCGGCGCGATTGCCGATTACATCCCGTGGCTGGCGCTGACTGAGGCGCAGATGAGCCATGACGACATCATCACCGCGCAGATCACCTCGATCAACGTCGCTTCCGCTGGCGCGATCAAGAAGCGCGAGGGCGGCACCACCACGATCACGCCGCTGATGCAGTCGTCGAAGAATGCCATGTTGATGGATGTGGCCGACCTGCGCGGCGATCCGAACCCGCAGGCATTGGCCGAGAAGTTCAAGGCCACCGGCGAGACCTACACGCTGGCCGCCCGCATCACCGGCCCGGCCAAGACCGCCTTCCCCGATGGTCCGCCAGCCCCGAAGGCGGATGACAAGAAGGATGGCGAGAAGAAGGAAGCTGCCGCGCCCGCCCCGCAGGTGAAGGAAAGCGCCAAGCCGATCAATGTCGTGCTGGTGGCCGATGCCGACCTGCTGGATGACCGCTTCTGGGTGCGCACGCAGCAGATGTTCGGTCAGTCGCTCTATGTGCCGATTGCCGCCAATGCCGACTTCCTGGTCAATGCCATCGACAACCTGTCGGGTTCCGGTGACCTGATCGGGCTGCGCAGCCGCGGCAAGTCGCAGCGCCCGTTCCTGGTGATCGAGGAACTGCGCCGCTCCGCCGACCAGCAGTACCAGGCCCGCGAGCGCGCGCTGCAGAAGAAGCTGGACGAGACCGAGAAGCAGATCGCCGAGTTGCAGAGCAAGGCCGGCACTGGTGGCAGCGGCACCAATGCCCTGGTCAGCGCCGAGCAGCAGGCCGCCATCGAAGGCCTGCGGGCCGAGATCCTGACCACGCGCAAGGAGCTGCGCAATGTGCAGCGCGAGCTGAACCGCGATATCGAGAAGCTGCAGCTTGGCGTGAAGTTCATCAATATCGGCCTGGTGCCACTGCTTGCCGCCCTGGTGGCGATCGGGCTTGGCATTGCCTGGCGCCGCCGCCGGTTCGTGCGTAGTGTGGAAGGATGAGGGTACAGCCATGAAGGGCAAGGTTGGTGTCATCCTGCTGGTAGCGGCCGTCGCGCTGAGCGGTGTGGCCTGGTATGTGGCGCAGCAGCGCGAGCAGGCGACGGAGGCGAATTTCGCTTCCAAGCCGCTGCTGCCCGATCTGGCGAAGCGGGTGAACGATGTCACCGCGCTGGAAGTGGAAAGCCTCAAAGGCCGTTTCCGCATCGAGCGCGCCGGCGAATACTGGGTGATGCCCACGAAGGACGGCTATCGCGTCAAGGGCGATATCCTGCGCAAGAACATTCTCGGCATTGCCGAACTGCAGACTATCGAGCCGCGCACCGACAAGCCGGAACTCTATGACCGTATCCAGGTCAGCGATCCGGCGGCCTACAAGCCGGCAGATGAAGCCGCGAAGGCCGATCCCGGCCCGATCAAGGTGAAGCTGCTGGATGCCAAGAACACGCCGCTGGCCGAATTGATCGTCGGCAAGGTGCGCGCCCGCGAGATCGGCCCGAAGCCGGCGGAACTGCATGTGCGTCTGGTCAGCGACACCAAGTCCTGGCTCGCCAAGGGCCGCGTCGATCTGCCAGCCGATCCGGTTGCCTGGCTGGACAAGGACATGGTGCGCATCGAGCGTGCCCGCGTCGCCAGCACCACCATCCGCCACAGCGATGGCGAGGTGCTGGAACTGGTGCGCACCAATGGCGAGAACGGCACTGCCAAGGACGATTTCAAGCCGGTCCAGGCGATCCCGGCGGGCAAGAAGCTGTCGTCGCAATACGACACCAACTCGGCCCCCGGTGCGCTCGCCTTCATCGCCTTCGATGATGTCGCCCGCGCCGCGGCGCATGATTTCTCCAAGGCCAATGTCACCGAGATCGTGACGCTGGATGGCGTGCGTGCCACAGTGCGCAGTCTGCCGGCCGCCGACAAGAAGGCCTGGGTCACTATTCAGCTCGGCTACGACCCTGCCTTGGTGAAGGAAGACAAGGACAATGCCGCCTTGCTCAAGCGGGAAGACGCGCAGAAGCAGGTCGACGAGGCTAATGGCCGCATGAACGGCTGGTCCTACCTGGTGTCGGAATACGCCGCCCGCGACCTGCTGCGCCGGTTTTCTGAGCTGCTCGAGGACGAGAAGCCGAAAGAAGAGAAGAAGGACTGAGGTTCTAGCGGCAGGCGCCCAAATGGGATCCTCGGGTCAAGCCCGAGGCTGACAAAACCCATAATCGTCATGCCCGGGCTCGACCCGGGCATCCCATTCGTCCGGCGAACGCCGCCTTGGAAGCGACGAGGACGAATCGATGACCGACCAGATCATGACTTTTCAGGCCGAAGTGACGCGGCTGCTCCATATCGTCACCCACTCGCTCTACAGCCAGAAGGAAATTTTCCTTCGCGAGCTGATCTCGAATGCTTCGGATGCCTGCGACAAGCTGCGCTTCGCGGCCCAGACCGATGCCTCGCTGTGGGATGGCGACAATGAGCTGCGGGTCAGCCTTAGTGTCGACAAGGCGGCGCGGACGCTGACCATCGCCGATAACGGCATTGGCATGAGCCGCGATGAACTGGTGGCCAATCTCGGCACCATCGCGCGCTCTGGTACTGGCGAATTCATGGCCGGCCTCTCCGGCGACAATGCCAAGGATATGTCGCTGATTGGCCAGTTCGGCGTCGGTTTCTATTCCGCCTTCATGGTGGCGGCCAAGGTGGAAGTGGTGTCGCGTCGCGCCGGTGAGCCGGAAGCCTGGCGCTGGATCTCCGACGGCTCGGGCAGCTTCACTATCGGCGAGGCCGAGCATGAAGGCCGTGGCACCACTATTCTTTTGCATCTGCGCGAGGGCGAGGATGAGTTCCTCGATCCCGCCAACCTGCGCCGTATCGTCAAGGCCTATTCCGACCATATCGCCCTGCCCGTGGTGCTGCTGGAAGAGGGCAAGGACAACGAGACGCTGAATGCTGCTTCGGCCTTGTGGACGCGCGCGAAAAGTGATGTCACCGAGGAGCAGTACAAGGATTTCTACCATCACGTCGCCCATGCCTTCGATGATCCCTGGCTGACCCTCCATACCCGGGCCGAGGGCAAGCTGGATTACACCCTGCTGCTCTATGTGCCGACGATGCAGCCGCGTGATCTGTTCGATCCGGCGCGCAAGCCGGCGCTCAAACTTTATGTCCGCCGGGTCTTCATCACCGATAATTGCGAGGGCTTGGTGCCGTCCTGGCTGCGCTTCCTGCGCGGCGTGGTGGATTCCGCCGACCTGCCGCTGAATGTCAGCCGCGAGATGTTGCAGAACAATCCGGTCCTGGCGCGCATCAAGCAGGCAATCACCCGGCGCGTGCTCTCCGAACTGGAGCGCAAGGCCGAGAAGGAACCGGAAGCCTACGCGACTTTCTGGGAAACCTTTGGTGCGGTGCTTAAGGAAGGCATCTATGAGGATGCCGAGCATCGCGAGAAGCTGCTGAAACTGGCGCGCTTCCGTTCCTCGACCCAGGATGGCTGGGTGTCTCTGGATGAGTATGTCAGCCGGCTCAAGACCAACCAGACCGCTCTCTACACCATTACTGGCGACCAGCTTGAGACGCTGAAGCGCAGCCCGCAACTTGAAGGCTTCCGCGCCAAGGGTGTGGAAGTGCTGCTGCTCACCGATCCGGTGGATGATTTCTGGCTCTCGATGGTCACTGACTGGCAGGGCAAGCCGTTCCGCTCGGTGACACGCGGCGGCGCCGATCTGGATCAGATCGAGGCAGCCACCGATGCGCCGCAGCCCGAGGACAAGGGCGAGGCGGTGGAAGGCGCGGCGCTCGGCACCCTGGTGGCGGCCCTCAAGACCATTCTCGGCGAAGCGGTGCGCGATGTGCGCGAAAGCGCGCGTCTGACCGATAGCGCCTGCTGCCTGGTCGCCGCCGATGGCGACATGGACATGCATCTCGAACGCCTGCTGCGCATGAACAAGCAGTTGAGTGCGCTCGGGCCTTCGCTCCGCATCCTGGAGATCAATCCGCGCCATCCGCTGATCCGACGCATGGCAGAGCGCGCGGCTGCGCCTGGTGCTGCTGATGCCCTGCAGGATGCGGCGCATCTGCTGCTCGATCAGGCCAAGCTGGTGGAGGGTGAGGTACTCACCGATGCCACGGCTTTCGCCCAGCGCCTGGCGCGCGTGATGGCGGCGGGGATCGTTTAAGCTGTTGATCGTCATACCCCGCCTGCGCGGGCTATGACGGTTCGACGGGTGCTACATCCCGACGCGGCTGAGCGGCACGCTGGTGATGCCATAGCCGGCCTCAGCCGGAATGCGCAGATGCGGCTCGCCAGGCGCGTCCTTGTCCAGCACCGGCATCACCGTCATGATCGGATCGGCGGCAGAGGCCTTGAAGGCATCGCTGCTGGTGCTGCTGCGGCCGAGTTTTACCAGTTGCATGCGAGTGGCGAAGACAATGGTCTTGGTCTTCGCCTCCCACTCAGCCAGCGCGGTGTTGGGATTGATCCATTCGGATTCCACGGATTCGCCGCCATCGTGGCTGCCGATCTGGTCGGCCGGTGCCGGTGCCAGGAAGAACCAGGTATCGAAGCGTTTCGGCATGCTCACCGGCGTGACCCAATGCGCGAAGGGCACAACGGCATCCACGGCATATTCAATGCCTTCGGCTTCGGCGAGGTCGAGCAGGGTTTTCTCGCCCTTGTTGAGCGGCTCGCGCCAGCCATCGAGTTTCTCCACCCGTGCGGCATCGAGAAAGCGGTCCGACCCTTTCTCCCGCGCCAGCAGCAGGCCGGATTCCTCGAAGCTTTCGCGGATGGCGCCGAGTGCATAGGGCAGCAAGTCGGCCCCCAGCCTGCCCTGGCGCAGATGGTTGCCAAGGCGCGGGTCGCTATCGCCCTCGGCCAGTTTGCCGCCCGGAAACACCAGGGCGCCGGAGGCGAAATCGATGGCGTAATTGCGCTTCACCATGAAGACCTGCAGGCCGGCTTCAGCGTCGTCGCGCAGCATCAGCATGGTGGAGGAGGGTAGCGCCGGTTTGGGGGCAGCGGCCGGGGCATCTTTCGGCGAAGCGGACATCGGGTGTTTCCTCGGACTTTTCTATTTTTGATGCTTGGTCAGGGCAGTCTACGCCGCAGATAATAGCGTTGGTAGCCGCCGGGGCCAGGCGAGCGGATGGTTTCGAAGCCGAAGCGGCCGAACCAGCCCAGCAGTGGCAGCATGGCCCGCTCCAGCGAGACTTCCAGGGCCGGCAAGCCCTGGCTGATGGCATGGCTGAGGGCGAAATGCAGCAATTGCGCGCCGACGCCCTGGCGTTGTGCTTCCGGTGCCACTGCCAGGGCATGCAGCAGCAGCGCGTTGTGAATCGGCAGCAGCACGGTGAAGCCGGCAACCCCTTCCTGGCTCTCGGCAACGAATACGGCATCGTCATTGACCAGCGCGGTATAATCGTCGCGTACCGGCTGGGGCGGCGTCGCCATGCTGCCGGCATAGATGCCATAGGCGGCATTGGCGATCTGCTTCAGCCGCTGGGTATCGTGGCGTTCCGCCGGGCGCAGCCGCGCCAATGTGGAGGGAGAGGAGCCTGCCATGGCTTTCAGCTTCGGCTTCCGGACGGGTTCCGTCAATTAGGAAGCGCTATTTACCACCCAGGTCGATGGCGCCGAGGATCTGGCCCTTTTTCGCCTGCACCATCACAACCGCGCCGCGATTGTCCCAGTCGTAGCTGACCAGCTTCGGTGTCAGGTCGAGCGTGGCGGCCTCGCCGGTCCAGCGCCCGAGATCGATCCAGGCACGTGCCACGTTCACATAGCTCAGGCTCTTGCCGCTATTCTCGCCGCGCTGCACGGTCACGTCATGGCGCTTGTCGAACAGGCAAAGCCAGATTGTTGCCTCGCCTTCCCATTCCTTGCGCCCCGGAATGGCCAGGCGTAGCGGCTTGCCATCGGCATCGCGCTCGGCCTTCAGCGCCAGCTGGCGGTCCTTCATGGCACTGCGCACGGCGGCTTCCACTGCCTCACGGTTGGAACCCACGGCGATATACTGCCCGTTCACCACCGCCTGCGGCGTATAGACCTGGCGCGAACCGGAATACTTGGCATAGGCCTGCTGGCGGTCGGTATGGCCGCGCTTGGCGAACGTGTCGCGCCAGCCCAGGTAATCCCAGTAATCGACATGCAGCGACAGCGCGATCACCTGGCGGTCATTGGCCCAACCCTGCATCAGCAGGTCGGCGGGGGGGCAGGAGGCGCAGCCCTGGCTGGTGAACATCTCGATCACCACCGGAGTCGGCGGATCGGCCCGCGCTGGCACACTGGAAAGACCAAGCGCGGCGGGCAGACCAAGCGCAAGGGCGAGGATCAGGCTACCGAAAAGCTTACGCATCATGGTCTCAAGCTAGGAGCCGGGGGCGCTTGCGGCGAGTCACGATGCAGTGAGGCAGACAGCAGGTCTTCCGGCAGCGGCATCAGGCTTGGGCCATGCGTCCAGAGCAGGGCGGCACTGATCCGGTGGCGCGGAAAAATCGCGCGCAAAAGGGCGGTATACAGGGCCATTTGCATCAGGTAGGCAGGGTCCGTTTCTGCCGCGCTGGCAGGCGGCGGGCGGTCGGTCTTGTAGTCCAGCACCAGCACATTGTCGGGCATCACGATCAGGCGATCCACCCGGCCGACCACGATACGGTCGCCGACGCGGCCAGCCAGTGGCGCCTCGACGCGGGCAGCCCCTGAGAATACCGGCGCAAAGACCGGATCGTCCAGCAGCCGCAACACTTCCTCGGCCAGTTCCGCCTGTTCCTCTAGTGCCAGGCCATGGCCGGGATGCGCCAGGAAACGGCGTGCGGCCAAGGCTCTTTCCCCTGGCGCGAGTTCGGGCAGGCTTTGCAGCAGGCGGTGGATAAGTTTGCCGCGCAGCAGGCCGGCACGGCGCGGCGGCAGGGCTGGGCTTGGCGGCGGTGCCGGCTCGCGGGCCGGGCGCGACGGGCTCAAGGGCAGCGGCGGGCTTGGCTCCGGTCCCGGCGGCAGGCGGCTCCAGGGCGGCAATGCCTCACGTTCGCGTTCGGCCTCGGGGTTTTCGGGCTTTTCTGACTCGCTGCCGGCATTGGCGTAAATCCGGGCCGTGTCGCCCCAGGGCAATTCGGCTTCGGTCACGCCTTCCAGTGTATCGAAAGCGGCCTGCACCAGTGCATACCAACTACCCGCCGGCGCACCGTTCTTGGCGGTTTTGCCATTGAGATAGCCGGCGACGATCAGGCGGTCCTTGGCTCGGGTGAGTGCCACATAGAGCAGGCGGCGGTATTCCTCGAGCTGGGCGGCCTGGCGTAGCTGCCGGATCGCGGCGGTCTCCGCCACGTCATGCTCCTTGCGCGGCGGCCAGAACAAGGCGCTGCCTTGATTGCTGCCGGTCTCCGCCTCGCGCCATAGCAGGCCTTCATCCTCGCGCGCCTTTGGCAGGTCGCAGGTGTCGGGCAGGATCACGATCGGCGCTTCCAGGCCCTTGGCACCATGCACGGTCAGCACGCGCACCTCGCCACGGCCCTGGTCAAGGTCGCGTTTCACTTCGCCGGCATGGGCATGAAACCAGGCAACGAAGCCCTGCAGCGAGGGCGCGGCTTCGCGCTCATAGGCCAGGGTGGCGGCAAGGAATTCGTCGATCGGCTCATCGGCTTCCTGGCCAAGCCGTGCCAGCAGCCGTTGCCGGCCACCGCCGGCGCCGAGCAATTCGGCATAGAAGGCAAACGGCGTGGTGCGGTCGGCGCGGTTGAGCAGGGCGCTCAGTTCCTCGGCGGCACTGGTCCAGAGCGGCTTCTCGGCGGCACGGCGGCGCAGCGTGGGCCACAGCCGGGCTTTCTCGCCGCGCTCATGGCACAGCGCGAAGAGATCGTCCTCGGGCAGATTGAACAATGGTCCCTTCAGCACAGTCGCAAGCGTCAGGTCATCCTCGGGCAACAGGCAGAAGTCGGCGATGGCGAGCAGGTCCTGCACCGCGATCTGTTCGGCAAGCTGCATGCGGTCGGCGCCGGCTACCGGCACATCGGCCAGTTTCAGTTCGCGCACCATGGCATCGAAGAAGGCGTTGCGCCGCCGCACCAGGATCATCACGTCGCCGGCACTCACCATGCGGCCCTGGCCCGGCAGCCATTCGCGGCCAAGCCAGGATTTCACTTGGCCCGCGATGCGTTTCGCCAGGGTGACGCGCGGATCATCGGCGCCGATATAATCCAGCGGCACATCCCAGGCCTCCGCCGCCTGGCGTTCCGGCGGCGCCAGGGTGGGCCACAGCTCCACCCGGCCCGGCGCATCGGCGCGGCGGGCGCGATGCTCCAGCACATCGCCCGGTTCGACAACGCCGGCCTGCGCCGCTTCCAGCCGGAATACCGCATCCACCAGCCGCAGCACGGCTGGTGTCGAGCGGAACGACATCTGCAGCGGCAGCACGCGGAAGGTCAGCGCTGCATCCTCGGCCTTGTGGCGGAAGCGGTCGCGCATGTCGAGGAAGGCCTTGGGTCGCGCACCCTGGAATGAATAGATCGACTGCTTGGCATCGCCGACCGCGAAGACGGTGCGCAGGCCCGGGCGTGCACCGGCGCCGGTGAAGAAATCGTCAGCCAAAGCCTCGATCACGCGCCACTGGTCCGGGCTGGTGTCCTGTGCTTCATCCACCAGGATATGGTCGATGCCCTGATCCAGCTTGAACATCACCCAGGCGACCTGCGTCGGCTCGGTAAGCAGGTCGCGGCTGCGCAGGATCAGGTCATCGTAATCCAGCAGGCCCTGGGCGCGCTTGGCCGAGGCGTAGCCGTCCAGCAATTCAGCCCCCAGCCGCAGCAGGCTGGCCGAGGCGCGCAGTACCAGCAGCGCATTGAGCTGGTCGCGCAAAGTCATCAAGCGCTGCTGCTCGGCCTGCAGAATATCATCGGCATCGGGGCAGAGTTTCAGCGCATCCTTGTTGGCCAGTTTCTTCCGTGGCTCGCCTTCGCTGGTAAAGAAGGCCGGCAGCCATTCCTGCAGAAACCGCGCAGCAGGCAGCTCGTCGCCAAGCCACGGTGCCAGTTTATCGGCAAGCAGCGTATCGTTCTTGCTGCCCTGGCTCAGCGCGGCAACGGCTCGGCGCAGATCAGCCACCGGCATCGAGGCGATATGGCTGGCGATCAACGCGGTCTCGCTATCCGCCTGCACATTCAGTCGCTGGCGCAATTCGGCGATGGCATTCTCGACGCCGCCGGCGGCATCGAACCATTGCACCAGGTCGCGGCGCTTGTTCAGCAAAGCGCGCAGCAGCTTGTCGAAACGGGCATCGTCCAGCCGCTCGGCAATGAACAGCAAGGCCTCGCTCAAGCCGTCATCCTGCAGCGCACGGCGCAGCATGCGCTCGCGTGCGGCCTGCATCAGTTCGGCGGCGCGGGGCTCGTCGGCGATGCTGAAATGCGGCGGCACGCCTGCTTCCACCGGAAACCGTTTCAGCAGGGCTTCGCAGAAGGCATGCACGGTCTGCAGCCGCAGGCCACCCGGCGCTTCCAGGGTGCGGGCGAAAAGCCGCCGCGCGGTATCGAGATCGCCAGCCGTTGCCGGGCGGCTGAGCAGGTCGGTAAGGGCCGGGCGCAGCTTGTCGTCCGGCAACAAGGCCCAGTCGCCCAGCCGCTTGTTCAGGCGGTTGGCCATTTCGGCGGCGGCGGCCTTGGTGAAGGTGAGGCAGAGGATGCCGTTTGGCCGCGTGCCGGCGAGCAGCAGCCGTGTCACGCGGTCGACCAGCACGCTGGTCTTGCCCGAGCCGGCATTGGCCGCCACCCAGGCCGAAAGTCCGGGATCGGCGGCGCCGCGCTGATTGCGCGTATGCAGCAGCAGATCATCCTCGCCGCGCGCTGCCATGGTCATTCCTCGTCCAGGCTGCGTTCGGCGACGCGTGCCAGATGGTCGTAGTCGCCGGCATAGCTGAGGAATTGCGGCCGGGGCCGCGAGAGATACGGTGTCGCCGGATCATCGAAGCGCCGGATCCAGTGCTGAAAGCGTTCCAGGGCCTGATCGGTCAGTTCATCGGCGGGTGGAATTTTCTTCTTTGTATCTGGCTCGATGCGGCGTTCCTCGCCTGAAGTCTCGCCGCCATGCAGCCGGATATAGACCAGTTCCGCTATGCTGCCCGGTGGCAGATCGGTAAAGCCGCCGGCTTTGGCGATGGCCGCTTCCAGCGGCAATTGCGGCGCCAGGCCGGCATGCACCTGATCCTTGGAAGGCGGCTGGCCGGTCTTGTAGTCGAGAATCGCCAGACTGCCATCGTCATGGCGGTCGATGCGGTCGGCACGGGCCTTCAGCGTGAAATCGCCGCCGACCAGCATCTCGCCTTCCTGTTCCAGCACAGCGGGGTGGAAGCCACGGGCGCGGCGTTTGGCTTCGTAATCGATGAACCAGGCCATGGCGCGTTCGAAACGCGGCCACCACAGGGCCGCCACTTCCGCCTGATGCAGCCAGGGCTTGAAAGCGTCGCGGCCGAGCTCGAGCAATTCAGCCAGCGCCACATCGCGCGGCGGCAGGGCATCGGGGTGCTGTTTTAGAAAGCGTTCCAGGACATCGTGGATCACATTGCCGCGCATCCGTGCATCGGCCGGCTGGGCCAGTTCCTCCAGCTTGCGCAATTTCAGGATATGGCGGGCATAGAGCGCATAGGGATCGCGCACCCATTGCTCCACGGCGGTGACGAACAGGCTGCGTGGCCGTGCCTCGAGCGGCGGGCGCGGCATCGGCGGCTCCATTGCAACCTTGCCAAGTGGCTTATCCAGCGCCGCCGCCCAATCGAGATAGCGCGGCGCCAGGGTGGCTTTCCAGCGCCTGTCCTCGCCGAGCCTTGCCGCCAGCCGCAGCAGCCAGCGCGCCGGCACCGTGGGCGTACCGTCCACCTTGATGGCGCGGCTTAATATCACGTCAGACCGCGATGCCGCCTGCACGAAGTCATGCGCGGTCTGGCCCAGGCGGCGCTCCGGCGGTGGCAGGCCGAGAGCGGCCCGCATTGGCCGGCTGAGCCAGGCATCTTCCTGCGCCTGCGGTGGCCAGGTGCCTTCGTTCAGGCCGCCAAGGATGACGCGGTCCGCCTGCACCAGGCGCGCTTCCAGCAGGCCGAGGATACTGAGGCGCGGATGGCTGCCATAGCGTGGCCGCACCACGCGGCCTTCGAGCAAAGCCTCGAACAGGCGTGGCCATTCGTCCGGCTGCACCGGGCCGAGTTCGCCACCCTGCGCCAGGATATCGAGCAGCAATGCATGCAGCGCCTCGCCGGCTTCGCGCTGCCACAGCGGCGGGGTTTCACCCGCCGGCGGTGCGCTCAGCAATTCAGCGGTTTCGATCAGTGCCTGGGTCAGCATCGGCAAAGATGGTTCGGCTTGTGCCAGGGCCGTCTGCAGCGGTGCCATTGCCTGGCGGAACTGCGCCAGCAGCGGCAGCAGATCGGAGCGTTTCTGCAGCCGTGCGGCAATCACGCCGAGGCCACCGCCTGGTTCGTTGACGCGCAGCGCGAAGCGTTCAAGCTGCCGCGCCCAGTCGAGCAGGACTGCCCGCGAACCGCCCAGCATGCAGAAGGGATGTTTCAGCAAGGCCAGCAATTCCACCGGCGCGCAGTCGCTGCCGGCCACCTGCGTCACCAGCCGCAGAAACACCGTGGGCGGCGTGTTGAGCAGCGGCAGGCCGGCGGAATCATCGACAGCGATGCCATATCGCTGCAATTCCGCCGCAACGCGCCGCGCCAGATTGCGGTCCGGCGTGATCAAGGCCGCGGTGCGTTCAGGTTCTTCCAGCGTCTCGCGCAAGGCCAGGGCGATGGCGAGCGCTTCCTCGCGCGGGCCGGGCGCCTCGATGCGCTGCAGGCCGGCGAAAGCGGCATCCTGCGGTGGCGGCAGTTCACGCCAGCCATGGGTTTCCGCTGGCGGCAACAGGGCTTCGCGCAACAGCGCGACGCGCGCGCCGGGCTCGGCAGCTTCCGGCCAGCGTTGCACCTCGCCGCGCAGGATGCCGAGCTTATCCAGCAGCAGCGCCAGCGCATGCTGCGGATGGGTCGGTTCGGTGCGGATTTCGCTCCAGGCGGCATCGCTCAAAGACTCGTCCAGTCCCGGCAGCACCACGGCACCCTGCGGCAGCCGCGCCACCAGATGCAGCAGCCTGGCGGTGGCGGGAATGGTGCCGGTGGAGCCGGCGGCGATCACCGGGCCCTCGGGCGGCTGGTTGTGCCAGAAATCCAGCCAGGCCTGCATGGTGATGCGCCGGTGCTCGGCGGCATCCAGGCCCTGACGCTCGGCCTTGATGGCGGGCCAGGTCTCCCGGATCACGGCGAGAAATTTCAGCGTCAGTTGCCAATGCTCGGCAAGTTCGCCCTGCACCAGATCGGGCAGGCGGTCGAGGCCGACTTCCTCGGTGGCTGCCGCATCCAGCAACTCGGCCAGATTCTGCGCCAGGCGATAGGCATTCGCCGCATCGCTGCCGGCCAGCGGCGAGGCGCGCAGCAGCCGGGTCAACAGCAGCGCGCGCTGCAGGTCCGGGATCGGCTGGCTGGTATCGTTGCCGAGGCCACGCAGTTCCAGTTCATCCTCGTCGATATCGCCAAGCGGGCGGATGCTCGGTAGCAGCAGGGCAGCCAGGCCCTGGGCAGCACCAAGCCGCAGGAAGGCTTCCGCCAGTGCACGGCAGGCACGCCGCGTCGGCAGCAATATGGTGACACGCGAGAGTTCCAGGGGATCGGCGCCATGGCGGCGCAGAATGCCGGCCGCCAACGCCTCGAGGAAAGGCGCGCCGGCCGGGATCGAATAGACTCTAGGTGCGGCGGCCATGGCTGATCGGCTCGGCCAGCCGTGCCTCGGCCTCGGCAATGCCGGCATGCGTGCCGACATCCATCCAGTCGCCTTCATGGCGCATGCCATAAAGCCGCCCGGCCTCGATGGCGCGGTTATAGAGCAGGTTGAGCGAGAAGGCGCCGGCCGGGGCATCGCGCAGCAAGGCTGGCGACACAATCTGCACGCCGGTATAGACGAAAGGCGCCACGGCACGGATGTCGCGCCGTGTCAGGCGTCCCATCTGATCCATGGTGAAATCGCCCTGGCCATCATAGCCGGTGGCGGCGGTGGTCGGCTGCAACAGCAACAAGGCATCCATCTCGGCGGCATCGAAACGCTGCGCCAGCCGTTTCAGCGAATTGCCGCGCGCATCGCGCCAGATCAGGTCGGCATTGACCGAGAAGAAGGGCGCATCGCCGAGCAAAGGCAGCGCGCGTACCAGGCCGCCGCCGGTTTCAAGCAAGGCATCGCTCTCATCGGAAATAACGGTCTCGATATCCTTGCGGCTTTGCAGATGGCTACGGATTTGCTCGCCCAGCCAGTGGATATTCACCACCGCGCGCTGCACACCGGCTTCTACCAGGCGGTCGAGGCAGCGGTCGAGCAGGCTGCGGCCGGCCACCTGCACCAGCGGCTTGGGCAAGGTATCGGTGATCGGCTTCAGGCGCGTGCCGAGGCCGGCAGCCAGCACCATGGTGGTTTTCGGCAACTCTATCATACCGCCTGCTCCAGGCCGGGCAGCGGCTGGCGGCGCAATGCTGGTGGCGCCACGCGGTCGATGAAGGCGCGCAATGGCTGCAATTCCGGGTGTTGCAGGTCGCGCTCCAGCAGGCCCCACATGCGCGGCATGAAGGCCTGGTAGCCTTTCTTGCCATCGCGTTTCCACAGCCGGGTGAAGATGCCGATGATGCGGATATTGCGCTGCGCACCCAGGATGGCATAGGCGCGGCGAAAGGCCGCTGCATCAACGCCGCTTTGTGCGATGTAGCGGGCCAGCATGGCTTCGGCCAGTGCCGGTGCCACGTCGCGACGCGCGTCTTCCAGCAGCGATACCAGGTCATAGGCCGGATGGCCGGCCACGGCATCCTGGAAATCCAGCAGGCCGACGCGGGCAGGGCCCTGGCGCTGCGGCAGCCACAGCAGATTGTCGGCATGATAGTCGCGCAGCACGGCAACGGGCCGTGCCGCAATCGCCGCCGGTGCCAGCCCGCCGATCACGGTGTCGAATTCGGCCCGCAGGTCGGCGGAAACCGGTGCGCCATGCAGGGCCGGCAGATACCAGTCCGGAAACAGCCCGGCTTCATCCACCAGGCGCGGCACGTCATAGGGTGCGATCCCGGTGGGTGCGGCATGCTGATGCAGCGCCAGTTGCTGGTCTATCGCCGCTTCATAGAGTTCCTGCTCGTTGCCGCCCTGGCGCAGCAGGCGGGAATAGAGATCGTCGCCCAGGTCTTCCAGCAGTAGAAAGCCATGCTGGATATCTTCAGCCAGGATACGCGGCGCGCTGAAACCGCTTTCACACAACCAGCGCGCCATGCGGATGAAGGGGCGCACATCTTCCTGCGGTGGCGGCGCATCCATCAGCACGGCGGTTTCTTTGTCGCGATGCAGGCGTTCGTATTTGCGGAACGAGGCATCGCCGGCCAGCATGCGGCGCTCGGCATCGCCCCAGCCGGCGTGGTTGATGAAATGCTGTGCCAGGTCTTTGCGGTCGGTCATGCTTTCAGATCACTCAAACGTGGCGCCCAATCCTCGGCACCCTGGAACGTGGCTATGCGGCTGCTGCCGGTGGTGGGAAGCAGGCTCAATGTCAGCGCGCCGCGCGGCGCATCCGGCCCCAACCGGTCGGGCCATTCGATCAGCGCGATGCCATCGGCGAAGATTTCCTCAAGGCCGAGTTCATCCACTTCGCGCGGATCGGCAACGCGGTAGAGATCGACATGCCAGAGCGGGCCGGCCGGCGTGTCATAGGTCAGCACCAGATTGAAGCTGGGGCTTGGCACTTCGGTGCCGGGGCCGCAGAGCGCGCGGATCGCGGCACGGGCGAAGCTGGTCTTGCCTGCCCCCAGCGGCCCTTGCAGCAGCAGGGCATCGCCGGCCTTGAGGCGCGGCGCCAGCGCAGCGCCCAAAGCGGCAGTGGCGGCCTCATCGGGCAGGGTCAGCGTCAGCAGGTCGGGCATGGCGCTGAGTCTAATTCGGCCGTGCCGGGGCCGCAATCGCGGCACCACCGGCGGGCAGGCGGATTTGCAGGGTCTGACCGGTTTCCTGGCTCTGCACGGTCACGCTGCCGCCATGCAACTCGATCAGGCCGCGCGCCACCAGCAGGGAAAGATTGGCGCTGCCATGGCGGCGCTCGGGTTGCGGCTGCAGGTCGGCGAACAGGCGCGACGGCGCAATCGGCGCCAGGCCGCCGCTATGGCTTTCAATCTCGATGCTCAGGCCATCGGTGCCTTGGGTAATGCCGAGGCGCAGGCCGCCGCCCTGGGGCGTGCCGTTCAGCGCCGCCAGCATGATGCTGCCCAAGGCCTGGCGCAGGCGCTGCAGGTCGCCATGGCAGGGATTATCCTGTACCGCATCGGGCAAGGTCAGCGTGATGCCGTGATGCTCGGCGCTGTCGCGCCATTGCGCGGCATCCTCCTGCCACAGTTCGTCCGTGGAGAAATTCTCCGGCTCCAGTGCCAGTTGCCCGACCTCGATGGCGGCGATGACGATGATGTCGTCCAGCAGCCGCAGCAGATGCCGCGAGGCCTGCATGATATCGCGGCCATATTCCGCCTGGCGTTCGTTGACCGGGCCGAGGATGCCGTGGCTCAGCACTTCGGTCATGCTGATCAGGGTGCCGAGGGGTGAGCGCAGTTCATGGGTGATGTTGGATATGAACGCCGCGTTCATGCGGTCGGTGCGTTCCAGCGCCTCGTTGCGCTCGCGGAGCGCGCGCTGGATGCGCACGGAGGCGCTCACATCCAGGTAGGTATAGAGCATCGAGCCATCGGGCAGTGGCACACTGGCCTGGTCTATCGCCTTGTCGTCGCCGCGTTCCAGGCGACCCTGGCCGGCACGGCGGGCGGCGAAGCCATCCACCGATTGGTCGCGCCAGGTCTGCCAGTCATTGCCGCGTGGTAGCAGTGGCCGCGCCCATTCCAGCACTTCGGTGATATGCGGCTGGCGATTCAGCCGGTCATCGTCGAGTTGCCAGAGTTCGGCGAAGGCGCGGTTATAGAGCGACAGGCGGCCATCGGGGCCAAACACCACCACGGCTTCATACAGATTATCCAGCGTGGCGCGCTGCACGGCGGTCAGCGTGTTGGTGGCGCGTTCCAGTGTCAATTGCCGCGTCACGTCGTCATAGGCGAAGAACAGGCCGCCGGAGGGATAGGCGCTGATCACCAGCCGCAGGGTCGAGCCATCGGGCAGGTGCATCAGTTCTTCCTGGCGCTCGATCACCGTGGTGAAGAGCGCAAGCTGGCCCTGCTTGTAGGCCTGCCAGTCGATCTGCTCCGGCAGGCGGCGCTCGGCGCGGAGCTGCTCCAGCACTTCGCCGAAGGTCGGGCGCTGTTCCAGCCAGGCTTCATCGAGCTGCCACAGCCGGGCATAGGCACGGTTCCACAGCACCAGGCGCTTGTCCTGGCCGTAGATCGCGGTGGCGGTGGAAATCGTGCGCAGCACTTCCAGATGCGCTTCCATGTGGCGGCGCAACTGGCCGCGCGCATCGGCTTCCTGGGTGATGTCCTGAGCGAAACCGAGGAAGCCGTGTTCCAGCGGCATCTCGAAGATGCGGTAATTGCGGCGGTCGCCCTCGGCGACGAAGCGGCGCTCCTCGGCCATGGTCTGGCCGGCCTCGCGGGCCTTGCGTGCCAGGCTTCGCGGCAATTCCGGATCATGGGCGGAAGCCAGTTCGATGCCGCGTGTCACCACATCGGCGGGACTGGCTTCCGTCATCTCGGCATAGCGGCGGTTGACCCAGACCAGTGCGCCATCGTCGCCACGACGCCAGATCGGGAAGGGGGCGGCATCGAGCAGTTGCGCCGCCTGCTTGCCGGCATCGATCAGGCGATGATTCTCGGCCTGCAGCTCGGCGCGCTCGCGTGCCAGGGTGTCTATCTGGTCGGATTCGGCGGCAAGGCTGGCATTGTCGGCGCGGGCGGCGGCAAGCGCGGCGTCACGCGCAGCAAGGCGTTCGGCGGCCTCGCGCAAGGCGGCAGAAAGACGTTGGGCGCGGATCGCCTGCCAGCCGGCCAAGCCAGCGGCGACGCCCGCGCCCAATGCGAAAATCCAGCCTGCCGCGTCCAAGCGAATCCCCCGGTGAACCGGCCCCAACTATGGGCCGGTGCCGGGGGTGTGGCAAGCTTAGTAGCGGTAATGATCCGGCTTGAACGGGCCGGTCTGGCCAACGCCGAGATACTTCGCCTGGGCGTCGGTCAGCTTGGTGAGATTGGCGCCCACCTTGGCGAGATGCAGCGAGGCCACCTTCTCGTCGAGATGTTTCGGCAGCGTGTAGACCTGCTTCTGGTACTTGCCCGGATTGGTCCACAGTTCGATCTGCGCCAGCACCTGGTTAGTGAAGGAGGCGCTCATCACGAAGCTGGGATGGCCGGTGGCATTGCCCAGGTTCACCAGGCGGCCTTCCGACAGCACGATGATGCGCTTCTTGTCCGGGAACTCGACCTCGTCGACCTGCGGCTTGATGTTATGCCACTTGAAGTTCCGCAGACCGCCGATCTGAATCTCGGAGTCGAAGTGGCCGATGTTGCAAACGATGGCGCGATGCTTCATGGCGCGCATATGGTCGACGGTGATAACGTCAACATTGCCAGTCGCCGTGCAGAAGATGTCGCCCAGCGGGGCGGCTTCTTCCATGGTCACCACCTGATAGCCTTCCATCGCCGCCTGCAGCGCGCAGATCGGGTCGATTTCAGTCACCATCACGCGGCAGCCGGCATTGCGCAGCGAAGCGGCGGAACCCTTGCCGACATCGCCGTAGCCGGCGATTACGGCTACCTTGCCGGCCATCATCACGTCGGTGCCGCGGCGGATGCCGTCCACCAGGCTCTCGCGGCAGCCATAGAGGTTGTCGAACTTCGACTTGGTGACGCTGTCGTTGACGTTGATCGCCGGGAACAGCAGGCGGCCTTCCTTGGCCATGATGTAGAGGCGATGCACGCCGGTGGTGGTTTCCTCGGTCACGCCCTTGATCGCGGCGCCCATCCTGGAATACCAGCCCGGCGAGGTCTTCAGCTTCTTGGCGATCGCGGCATAGAGGACGGTCTCTTCCTCATTGGTCGGCTTGGAGATGACGGAAGCGTCCTTTTCCGCCTGCATGCCGAGATGGATCAGCAGGGTGGCGTCGCCGCCATCGTCCAGGATCATGTTCGGCGTGCCGCCATCGGCCCACTCGAAGATGCGGTGGGTGTAGTCCCAGTATTCCTCCAGGGTTTCGCCCTTGATGGCGAAGACCGGGGTGCCGGCGGCGGCAATGGCGGCGGCGGCATGGTCCTGGGTCGAGTAGATGTTGCACGAGGCCCAGCGCACATCGGCGCCCAGCGCCTTCAGCGTCTCGATCAGCACGCCAGTCTGGATCGTCATGTGCAGCGAGCCGGCGATGCGGGCGCCCTTCAGTGGCTGCTTCGGGCCGTATTCCTCGCGGGTGGCCATCAGACCGGGCATTTCGGTCTCGGCCATGTCGAGTTCCTTCCGGCCCCAATCGGCCAGGCCCATATCCTTCACAACATAATCGGTCATCGTCGCATGCTCCGCGTTTTACCGGCTTCGGTTGGCCGGGTTTGTAGCAGGCAGGCCGGGGTCTGTCCAGAACTATATAAGGAAATCTTTATATAGGAATATAATGACTTCCCTGATCCGTTACCCCCGGGCCTGGCCCGCGCATCTCGTTGGCGCGTGGCAAAAGGCCCCGGGGTCAGGCCCGGGGGTGACGCATGCAACAGGAAGTGGGGGTTATTCCGCTTCGCCGAACTTGTTCTCGACCAGCTCGACCAGGGCGGACATGGCCGGGATGGCTTCGGCGCCGTTGGCGCTGATCTCGATGCTGGAGCCTTGGGTGCCGGCCAGCATCATCAGGCCCATGATGGACTCGCCATTCACGGTCTGGCCGTCCTTGGACACCTGGATGCGCGCCTGCGGGTATTTCGCCACCACCTGCACGAACTTCGCCGCCGCTCGGGCATGCAGGCCGCGCTGATTCACAATGGTGACGGAACGAACGACGGAATCCGACATTACGGACCGTCTCCAGCCAGCAGCTTGGAGGCGACGTTGATATACTTGCGCCCGGCTTCCTGCGTCGCGGTGACGGCCGCTGCGAGGTCGCATTTGCTGCGCACCTGAGCCAGCCGGATCAGCATCGGCAGGTTGACGCCGGCGATCACCTCGACATTGGCCTGGTTCATGATCGAGATGGCGAGATTGGACGGCGTGCCGCCGAACATGTCGGTCAGCACGATCACGCCCTTGCCGTCATCCACGGCGGCGACGGCGGCGAGGATATCCTTGCGCCGCTGCTCCATGTCGTCATCGGGGCCGATGCAGACGGCGCGCATATTGCGCTGCGGGCCATGCACATGCTCAGTGGCGAGGATGAATTCCTCCGCCAGGCGTCCATGGGTGACAACAACGATGCCGATCATGCCTATCGTCTCTTAGTGCGTGATGCCGTCTTGGCCTGTCAGGTCACGGTCGCGGTGGCGCAGACTGACCGGATAGCCGGCCGAGCGCAAGCGCTGGGCCAAATCTTCAGCCAAGTATACCGAGCGGTGACGACCGCCAGTACAACCCATGGCTATTGTCAGGAAGCGTTTGCCTTCCGCGTCGAAACGCGGCAGCAGGCTTTCCAGCAGATCCGTCACGCGCGCCATGAACGGCTCGCAATCGGGATCCGCAGCAATATAGGCGCCCACTTCCGGATCGTCACCGCTGCGCGGGCGCAAGATTTCGTCATAATGCGGATTGCGCAGAAAACGGGCGTCGAAAACCAGATCGGCTTCGCGCGGCAGACCGAGGCGATAGGAAAACGACGTCACCGAGATGCTTAAACTGGGCGTGCTGGCGAGGCTGAAATAGGCCACCAGCAGGCGGCGCATGTCGGGCGAGGCCAGCGCCGAGGTATCGAACACATGGTCCGCAACGCTGCGCAGTGGCTGCATCATGGCGCGCTCGGCGGCGATACCGTCGGAAACGCTGCGGTCGTCGGCGAGCGGGTGGCGTCGCCGCGTGGCGGTGAAGCGCTTGAACAGCACTTCATCCTCGCAGTCAAAATAGACCAGTTGCACGTCCAGTTCGGGCCGTGCCTTCAATTCGCGGATCAACTGCACCAGCGCAGCGGCATTGAAATCGCGCGTGCGGCTGTCGATGCCGGCGGCGATGGCGCCGCGCGGCGGCATGTCGCCCTGGGCGCCGTCGCTGACGAGCAGGCGGCGCAGCAGCGATAGCGGCAGATTGTCGACGGCCTCGTAGCCAAGGTCTTCCAGCACTTTCAGCGCACCAGTCTTGCCGGCACCGGAAAGACCGGTCACCACCACCACTCGGATGCGTTCTGGGCGAGTGTGCTCTGGGCGGATGTGCTCTGGGGCCGGCTGGTTCATCACGCCATTCCCGCCGCTTCGGCCGGGGTAAAGACCTGGCCCGCCATGGCACGGCCGAGTGCGTAGCGCACCTTGAGAGCCGCGCCGGCCGAAAACGCCTCAGCCGGCAGCACCGGCAAGTCCAGGCCCGAGAGGTTTTCAAATTTCGGTTCCGGCAGGCGTGGCAGCTCGGCCAAGGGCACCAGGTCGAGGATCAGGGCGGCGGGCGTCGGCGGCGCCGGCAGCACCGGCACCGGGCCGAGGCCACGGATTTCCAGGAGGCCACGGATGCGCTCCGGCGCACGGGCGATCAGGCGGTCGCCCTCGCGTTCGAGCAGGGTGCGGTCGTCGGATACCAGGCGTCCGCCCAGCGCGATGAGGCGCAGGGCGAGATCGGATTTGCCAGCGCCGGAAGGGCCGCGCAGCAGCACGGCACCGCCATCAAGGGCGACGCAACTTGCATACAGTATATGCATGGCGGGCGAGCCTGCCGTTGTGCAGCGCACATGTCAATACGCCGTCATCGTGCATAAAGCCGCTTATCCGCTTGACAATGCTGCGCTTATACCGGCAGCCGGACGGTGAAGCGGGCGCCCGAGGCGCGGTCGCTGCGGTTCTCCGCCGTGATCTCGCCGCCCAGCGATTGCACGATCTGGCGCGAGATGGAAAGGCCGAGGCCGGAATGCAGGCCGAAGGCTTCGCTGCTCGGCCGCTCGCTGTAGAAGCGTTCGAAGATCGATTCCAGATTTTCCGGTGGAATGCCGGGGCCTTCATCACTGATCGTGAACACCACTTGGCCCTGTTCACGCCGCAGCACCACGTCGATGCTGCTGCCGGCCGGCGCGAAGGACAATGCATTGTCGATCAGGTTCCGCACCACCTGGCCCAAGCGGCTCTCGAAGCCTGGCGCCAGGAACGGCCCGTTGCCTTCGCGGCGATAATTCAGCTTGGCCTGGTCGGGTTCCGCCTGGTCCTGATACTGCCCCACCACGCTGGTCAGCAGGGCATTGATATCCACCGGGGCGGAGACGGCGCGGCCGAGTTCCGCATCCAGCCGCGAGGCTTCCGAAATATCGCTGATCAGGCGATCCATGCGCCGCACATCGTCCTGCATCACCGCCAGCAGCCGGGCGCGGGCCTCCGGATTCTCGATGCGGGCGAAGGTTTCCATGGCACTGCGCAGGGAGGTGAGCGGATTCTTCACTTCATGCGCCACGTCGGCGGCGAAATGCTCGATGGCATCCAGGCGCTGCGCCAGGGCCTGGGTCATGGCGCCGAACGCCACCGAAAGGTCGCCGATCTCGTCGCGGCGCGAGGAAAAATCCGGGATATGCAGATGCGCGATACGGCCCTTGGCGGCGCGGATGCGGTCGGCGGCCTCGGCCAGGCGATGCACCGGCCGCACGATGGCGGCGGCGAGGTAGAGCGAGGCCAGCACGGTGAAGCCGAGGATCAGCGCGAACAGTTTCATCACTGTCAGACGTTCCTCGCGCACCCGGGCGTCGATTTCAGCGCTGTCGATGGTCAGCATCAGCGCACCCACCACCTTGCGCAGGCCCTGCACCGGCACCGCTACCGAAAGCAGCAGGCGGCCATCGCCGATATCGCGGATCTCGTTCGCCACTTCGCCATCCAGGGCGCGGATCACTTCCACATAATCGTTGGCATGCGAGAAGGGCAGTTCGGCATAGCGCGGCAGGTCCAGCGTGGTCATGAACAGCGCGTTGAGCTTGTCGTAGAGCTTGATCAGCGCCTGATCCCAGGGCTGTTCGACATTCGGCGGCGGCAATTGCCGTGTCACCACGCCGCGCCCGGCGGCCAGCAGCAGGCGGCTATCAGCGATCAGCTCGCCCTCGCCATCGAACAGCCGCGCACGGGCAGAGGATTGCGCCGATAGGCGGCGCATCAGTTGCCGCGAGAGGTCCGGATCGAGGCCGGGCGCCAGTTCATAGGGGCTGATGGCGGATTCGCCGAGCGCGCCGGCGATCAGGTTGCCCTCGAATTGCAGGGCATTCAGCCGCGTGTCGATCAGGCCGAGGCGGAACTGGTCGAGATACAGGAAGGCGGCGGCAAGCAGGATCGGTGCCGCCAGATTGATCAGCAGGATGCGCCGCGTCAGCGGCGACATCCAGCGGCGCTTGGTCCTGACCTGGGCCATGCGCTGTCCCGGCCTCAGTCTTCCTTGGCCGGGCTGTCAGCGGCGGCTGAGCCGGTGCTGCCTGAGTCGGTGCTGCCGGAGTCGGCGACGGCGCTTTCCTTGAAGCGGTAACCGACGCCATACAGCGTCTCGATGGCATCGAAATCGTCGTCCGCCATCTTGAACTTCTTGCGCAGGCGCTTGATGTGGCTGTCGATGGTGCGGTCATCGACATAGACGTTGTCGTCATAGGCCGCGTCCATCAGTTGATCGCGGTTCTTCACATGGCCGGGGCGTTGCGCCAGCGCCTGCAGCAGCAGGAACTCGGTGACGGTGAGCACCACATCCTCGCCCTTCCAGGTGCATTTGTGGCGCGAGGGATCCAGCGTCAGCGGGCCGCGATGGATCATCTTCTCGGCTGCGGTCTCTTCCGCGCCCGGCTTGTTGGCCTCGGCGCGGCGCAGCACCGCCTTGATGCGTTCGATCAGCAGGCGCTGGCTGAACGGCTTCTTGATATAGTCGTCGGCGCCCATCTTGAGGCCCAGCACCTCGTCGATCTCCTCGTCCTTGGAGGTGAGGAAGATCACCGGCACCTGGCTGACGCGGCGCAGCCGGCTCAGCGTTTCCATGCCATCAAGACGCGGCATCTTGATGTCGAGCACCACCAGGTCAAAGGTCTGCTGCGTGATGTTGCGCAGGGCCTCGGCGCCATCATTGTAGGTGCGCACCTTGTAGCCTTCGGCTTCCAGCGCGATGGACACGGAGGTGAGGATGTTGCGGTCGTCGTCGACCAGGGCAATGGTGGCGCTCAAAATCCAGGCTCCCTCAACAGCATGATTGCCGCGTGACCGTGGTCACAGGCTTTAGATAGGAAAGGCGTAGGCGATTTTAAGGCCCGCCGCTAGCGTTTGCCTATGACTTTAGCCCCCCTTCTGGCCGCCAGCCCGGCGATCCAGCTCCATGTCGCCAGCACGCTCAGCGCCCTGGTTCTCGGCACGATTGTATTGCTGCGGCCCAAGGGCACCGGGCCGCATAAGGTGATGGGCTGGGGCTTCATCCTGCTGATGCTGACGGCCAGCGGCTCGTCGCTTTTCATCCGGGAAATCTTCCCCGGCAGCTTCAGCCCGATTCATATCCTTTCGATCACCACGCCCGTTGGCATGGCTGCCGCCATTTATGCCGCACGGCGCGGCAATTTCTATTGGCACCGCCGCGCCATGCTGCTCACCTACTGGAGCGGGCTGATACTGGCCGGTGTCTTCACCCTGCTGCCGGGCCGTATCCTCGGCCGGGTGCTGTTCGGAGGCTGAAAGCCATGAGCGCGAAACCCTCGAATCATGCGAAACCCTGGCACCACACCGCCTCCGGCTTCCGCAATCCGCCGGGCAGCCGCCACATGACACCCGATGCCGGCACCTACTGGCGCTTCATCGGCCGTATGCTGCGCAATGCCCGCAAGCCGCAGGTGCTGCCGCCCGGTCATGCCCTGAGCGCCGACGAGGCCCTGGCCGGCTGGCGCGCACTGGAAGGGCAGGGGCCAGCGCTGATGTGGCTTGGCCACGCTGCCTTCCTGCTGCGCCTCGGCGGCAAGACCGTGCTGCTCGATCCCTATCTCGGCGAGGAAGCCGGGCCGGTGCGCGGCATGTCGCCGAAGCGTTTCGTGGCGCCGGGCCTGACGCCGGAGACTCTGCCGCCGATTGACGTGGTGGCGATCAGCCATAACCACTATGACCATCTCTGTACCGACACGCTGAAACGGCTGCCGAACCGTGCCGGCATCAGCATGGTGGTGCCGCTGAAGCTCGGCGCTTTCTTCAAGCCCTATGGCTTCGGCCAGGTGATCGAGCTCGACTGGCATGACCGCCATGAGGCCGATGGCCTCGCCATCACGGCACTACCGGCGGTGCATTGGTCGAAGCGCACGGCGTTTGATGCCAACCGCTCGCTCTGGGCCGGCTTCGCGCTGGCCGGCGAGGGGCAGAAACTCTGCTTCACCGGCGACACCGCCTATCACGAAACCCTGTTCCGTGAGATCGGCGAGCGCCATGGCCCATTCGATCATGCCCTGGTGCCGATCGGCGCCTATGAGCCGCGTGCCATCATGGCCGGCCACCACGCCAACCCGGAGGAAGGCGTGGCTTTGGGTCGCGATCTCGGCGCGCGGCGGCTCGTGGCGATGCATTGGGGCACTGTCATGCTCACCGACGAGCCGCCGTTTGAGCCGCCGGGGCGTTTCCGCCAGGCGGCCCGGGACGCCGGCTATGCCGAGGAAGATGCCTGGGTGATGCGCATTGGCGAAACCCGCCTGCTCACCCCCAGGCCGACGAATTGATTCAGAGACCCCCGGGTCAAGCCCGGGGGTGACGACCTAAATTTTCAACATCGTCATGCCCGGGCTCGACCCGGGCATCTCGTTCAGAGTCTCACCCCGCCTTGCCGCAATAGGCTTCGATGCGATAGCCGTCGGGATCGACCACGAAGGCGGCATAGTAATTGGCATCGTAATCCGGGCGCAGGCCGGGCTTGCCGTTATCCCGCCCCTTGGCCTTCAGCGCCGCCTTGTGGAAGGCATCGACGCTGGCGCGCGTTGGCGCATCGAAGCAGATATGCAGGCCGGATTTCGGATCCGCCGGCACCGGGCTGCTCGTCGTGCTGATCCACAGCACCACGGCCTTGTCGCCATAGCCTAGCGAGCTATCGCCGGATGACAGGCAGCTATAGCCGAGCGGTGCCAGCACCGCATCGTAGAACGCCTTGGTGCGCTTGATATCCCGCACGCCGATGGAAAGATGGTTGATCATGCACAACTCCCTGGAATTTACCTCTGTGTCGAGGACGGGGAGCATGCCGCATCGCCCATTCCGGCACTTGGGGAATGTTGCTATTCTTAAGCCATGACCAAGCCGCTGCTGCATCCTGCCCAGCCAACTGGCCGTCTGCTCGGCCAAGGCCGTGGCTGGCGCTTGAGCGAATTTGTCTGTCGCGCCGGACCGGGCGACAGGCCGTTCGAGGAGCGGCATGACATGGTGGCGATTGCCGCCGTGCTGGAGGGCTCGTTCCATTATGCCGCCGATAGCGGCAAGGCGTTGCTGCATCCCGGTGCGCTGATGCTGGGCAATCCCGGCAGTTGCTACCAATGCGGCCATGATCATTCCACCGGCGACCGCTGTGCCGGCCTGCATCTGGCGCCCGAATTGTTCGCCGAGATCGCTGCCGGCAATGGCGGCGGCGGCAATTTCCGTTTCACGGCCGCGATGCTGCCGGCCCTGCCGGATGTGACCCGGCCACTGGTGCAATTGCTGGCGGCGCGCGAGGACGGGCTGCGCGAGGAAGCGGTGATCGCACTGGCCGAGAAGGTGGTGTCTACCTTAAGCGGCAAGGCGCCCAGCGTGGCGGCGCCGAATGCACGCGACCATCGCCGCATCGACCGTGTGCTGCGCCATATCGAGGCCCATGCCGGGGAGGCGCTCGATCTGGATGCGCTGGCCGGCATTGCCTGCATGAGCAAATACCATTTCCTGCGTTGCTTCCGCCGCATCACCGGCGTCACGCCCTATGATTTCCTGCTGCGCCTGCGGCTGCGCCGCGCGGCGCTGAAACTGAGCGAGACTCCGGAACCGGTTTCAGATATTGCCTACGATAGCGGCTTCGGCGATCTCTCCACCTTCAACCACCGTTTCCGCAGCACTTTCGGTGAGAGCCCGAGCCGCTTCCGCGCTCGCTTCAGGGCGTTTCCCGGGGCGGGGAATCGCCGCGCAGCCGGCTGAGCAGCAGCACATCGCGCGGCTGGCCATCGGCGCCGATACGGTAGCCGCGCAGGTGGCCTTCTTCGCTGAAGCTTAAGCCCCGCAGCAGCGCGATACCGGCGGCGTTATCCGGGTCGAGCCGGGCGCCGAGGCGGTGCAGCAGCAACGTATCGAAAGCGTAGGCCACCACACGGCTTGCTGCTTCGCGCATATGGCCCTGGCGGCGCTGCGCCGGCAGCACGAAGCCATCAAGCGAAGCCCGGCGCTGCAACGGTTCGATGCCGCGCAAACCGATCCAGCCGAAACCGGGTTGGCGTGGATTGGGTGCGATCAGCCAGAGCAGGCTGGCGCCATTGCTCGACTCTTGCAGCAGGGCTTCCGCGACCGGCGGCTCCAGGCCCAGCGCCGTGGCGTCGCGGGCGCTGAGCGGCCGCAGGGTTACAGTCCCGGCCTTGAGCAGCGGCGCTGGCATGCCTATTCGCCCTGGCCCAGCAATTGCCCGCCGCGCCGCGCCGCCTCGAACAGCGCCATGAAGGCACTGAAGCCGAGCACAAGGTAGACGGCGTTGAGCGCGAAGGCGCCCCACATCAGGTCGGCGCGGAACTGGCCGTCCACCAGCAGGGCGCGCAGGCCTTCGAAGACATAGGCCGGTGGGAAGCTCCAGGCGACATATTGCAGCCAGCCGGGCAGCACGCTCACCGGGTAATACACCGCCGCGATGGGCAGGAAGAGAAACGCCGCCGCCCAGGCGATATTCTCCGCCCCCAGGCCCTGGCGCATCACCAGGCCGCTTACCGCCAGGCCGATGGCCCAGCCGAACAGGGTCAGCGAGGCGAAGAAGCCGGCCAGCGCCAGACCCAGCGAATAGACCGAGAAATCGAAGAACCACCAGGCCATCAGGCTGACCGGGATCATGCTGAAGGCGGTGCGCAGGAAGCCCATGATCAGCAAGGAGGCGGCGAATTCGCTGGGCCGCAACGGGCTGACGAACAGGTTGCCGAGGTTGCGGCTCCACATTTCCTCGAGGAAGGAAATCGCGACGCTCAACTGGATGCGGAACATCGAATCCCACAGCATCAGGCCGGCCAGCAGCAGGCCGAAGGCTTGCGCGATATAGCTGGTCTTGCCCATCAGGAACTGGGTGAGGAAGCCCCACATCAGCATCTGCACCGTGGGCCAGTAGACCAGGTCGATCAGCCGCACCCAGGAAGAGGAGAGCAGGTAGTAATGCCGCCGCAGCATCGCGGCGATGCGGTTGGGGCTGAAGCCGAAGATTTGCGCGCTCATGTCAGTTTGCCCGCGAATTCCGCCGCCTTGCCCTGGCCGCGGGCGATATCGAGGAACACTTCCTCCAGGTCGTTGCGGCCATAGCGCTCGATCAAGGCCTCGGGCCGGCCACGGTCAACGATCTTGCCTTGCTTCATCATCAGCACCTGGTCGGCCAGGCGTTCCACCTCGGCCATGTTATGCGAGGCCAGCAGAATCGTGGCGCCGCGCTCAGTGCAGTAGCATTCCAGCAGGCCGCGCACCCAGTCGGCGGTGTCGGGGTCGAGCGAGGCGGTCGGCTCGTCCAGCAGCAGCAGCTCCGGCTTGTTGATCAGCGCCTTGGCCAGCGCCACGCGGGTTTTTTGCCCGGCGGAAAGCCCGCCGGCGGAGCGGTCGAGCAGGGCCGCGAAATCCAGCGCCTCGGCCAGTTCGGCGATGCGTTCCGGCGCACGCGGCACGTCATAAAGCTGGGCGAAGACCAGCAGGTTCTGGCGCACGGTCAGGCGGTGCGGCAAATCCACATAGGGCGAGGAGAAGTTCATCCGTGGCAGCACCCGGTGCCGGTGGCGCTCCATGTTGGCGCCCAGCACGGTGACGCTGCCGCGCGTCGGCGTCAGCAGCCCCAGCAGCATGGCAATCGTGGTGGTCTTGCCGGCGCCGTTGCCGCCCAGCAAAGCCGTAGTAGAGCCGGCGGCCACGGTGAAATCGATCCCCGCCACGGCCGCCACGGCGCCGTAATCCTTGGCCAGGCCGCGCACCGCGATGGCTGCCGCCGGGGCCGGTTCAGGCGCCGTCCCCGGGGCTGTCTTTGAGGTGGGGTGAGGGGTCATAAGTCGTTGAAATCCCGGGCGGCGTTTTTCTTGCCCCGATATATGGACAGGCGGGGGGAGTTTGTCTATAACCCCGCCCCATTACGCCTTTGCGTAGCAGATGGTTACGCAGGCTTGGTGTGCCCAGGTAGCTCAGATGGTAGAGCAGAGGACTGAAAATCCTCGTGTCGGCGGTTCAATTCCGTCCCTGGGCACCATCCTTCCTCCCCAAAATCTAAGTTTGTAGCGCCGCCTGTCGCTCACGGTTGATGGCTGTCAGCCGCCGCACGGCGTCGCGGTCGAGGCTGGCTGGGCGGCCCTCGGCGTCGAAGGGTGTTTTCCAGTCGAAGGCGTAGGCCGAGGCGCCGTGGTCGTGCAGGTATTCGTGCCGTGCGACGGCTTCCTGCCAATCCGGCACATGGCCCGGTGCCACCCACCACAGCACATAGGGCGGCCAGGCCGGTTTCAGCGGCGGCGCCAATGGGCGCTGGAACCACTCGCGGCCACGCGACAAGGCTTCGGCATGGATGCCGCTATAGGCGTAGGCATAGGGGGCGTTGAGATCACGCCATAGCGACAGTGTGGAAGGCGAATGGCCTTCGCCGCTATAGAAGCGCGGATAGCGATGCGGCCCCCAGCTTGCCGGCCCCGGATCGCCATCATAGCCCGAGCGCGCGATGAAGCCTTCACTGCATTCCACGGCGGCGAGGTTGATATCGTTACGCGCATGGAAGCCGTCATTGGCGGGATCGGCGGCAGGGCGGAGGAAAATGCCGAAGGTGTAGAGCGCCAGGCGCGGGCCGGTCATTGGCGAGGGCCACTCACTGCCGCAGTTCTTTCAGCGCCGCATGCAGCGCGTCGTCGCGGATCTTCGGCAGGCTCTGCCCGAGCAGGGCCTGGAAGGCGGCAGCATCTGGTGCCGGCGCATCTGTTGACGCGCCGAGGCCGGCCAGAAGCTGCCGCGCCGCCTCATCCGGCGCCAGGCGCCAGAGTCGGCTAAGGCAGGGGCCGATCTCGTCCGGCCCGAGGAAGCCCATATAGGCATCCGGGGCGAAACGGGCAGCGCAGCTCGGCGAAGCGGGGTCGTTCATGGCCGCCAGTCTAGCACAGGTCGGGTCTAGCACAGGTCGGGTCTGGCACGGATCAGGCCCGGCGCGGCCTATTGGCTTGCGGTGCGACTCGGGCGCGGGTAGGCTCTGCGGATTCGCTCATGGCCCCCGATTCGGGCCGCAAGGCCTTGATTCGCAATGCTGAACAGCAACCTAGACGTTCTTACCGACTATCCCTTTCAGCGCCTCCGCGCGGTGTTGGACAGCCAGCCGACGAGCCATGGCCTGAAGCCGATCAATCTTTCTGTCGGCGAGCCGCAGCATCCGATGCCGGATTTCGTCGGCACCATCATGCGCGGCGACCTCTCGGCCTTGAGCCGCTACCCGACCCCGAACGGTTCCCCTGATTTCCGCCTCGCTTGCGCCGAGTGGCTGAAGCGCCGCTATGCCCTGCCCGAAGGCCTGATCGACCCCGAGCGCCAGATCGTGGCGCTGAACGGCACCCGCGAAGGCCTCTACATGCTGGCCCAGGTGGTGGTGCCGCCGGAGAAGAACGGCAAGCGCGCTGCCGTGCTGATGCCGAACCCGTTCTATCAGGCCTATATCGGCGCCACCGCCTCGGTGGGCGCGGAAGCGGTATTCGTGCCGGCCCCGGCGGAAAATGGCTTCCTGCCGGATTTCGCGTCGCTCGACCCGGATACGCTGGCGCGCACGGCTCTGGTCTATCTCTGCTCGCCGGCCAATCCGCAGGGCACGGTGGCGAGCCTTGAGTATATGACGCGGCTGATCGAACTGGCGCGGCAGTATGATTTCGTCATCGCTTTCGATGAATGCTATGCCGAAATCTACGACAGCGTGCCGCCGCCGGGCGGCCTGGAAGCGGCGCTGAGCTTAAGCGGCGGGCGTGTCACCGATCGCACGCTCGACAACATCATCGTGTTCCATTCGCTGTCGAAGCGTTCCTCGGTGCCGGGCCTGCGCTCCGGCTTCTGTGCCGGCGATGCCCGCATCACCCAGGCCTTCATCAAGCTGCGCAATTATGGCTGCGCCGGCATGATGATGCCGGTGGCCGAGGCTTCCGCCGCTTTGTGGCGCGAGGAAAGTCATGTGGAAGCCAACCGCGCGCTCTATCGCGCCAAGTTCGATATCGCCCAGAGCGTGATCGGCAACCGCTTCGGTTTCTACCGGCCGGCCGGCGGCTTCTATCTCTGGCTCGATGTCGGCGATGGCGAGGCAGCCGCCGTGAAACTCTGGCGCGACGCCGGGGTGCGGACCCTGCCGGGCGGTTTCCTGGTGCGCGATCTCGGCGATGGCGTGTCGGCCAGGGCCGGCAATCCCTACCTGCGCATCGCCCTGGTCTGCGAGTTGGAACAGACCCGCGAGGCGTTGCAGCGCATTGGCAGTGTCCTGGGGGCAGGGTCTTAGGGGATCGGTAAGGATTTAGGGGCTTAATCGTCAGGCTGGCTGTGGGCTGTCCACGAGCCGGTGGAGGTTGATTCGATGAGGGGCGGCATGCGCGGCAAATCGGCCCGGAAACCGCGGTTTTTTCCGCAGGGTTTTGATGGTTTCATGCGTCAGCGGGCGCAGGAGGGCGGCGGCGTGCTGCTGCTCGGCTGCGGCTTCCTGCTGGCTTTGGCGCTGGCTACCTACACCGAATCCGACCCGAATCTTAACCATGCCACCCGCCAGGTGGCGCAGAACTGGCTCGGCCGCCCGGGCGCCTATCTCTCCGATCTGTTGCTCCAGACCCTTGGCCTCTCGGCCTGGCTGTTCGTCGGCCTGCTCGCCACCTGGGGCTTCCGCGTCGCCTCGCATCGCGGCCTGCCGCGCTGGTGGCTGAATATCGCCCTGGTGCCGCTCACCCTGCTGCTGTTCGCTGCCTTCGCCGCCGCCCTGCCGCTGCCGGCTTCCTGGACGTTGCGCACCGGCCTTGGCGGCATCCTTGGCGACTGGCTGATGTATCGCCAACTGGTGCCGGTGGCGGTCGAACTCGGCCTGCCGATTTCCGCCGTGCTGCCGGGGGCTGCCTGCCTCGGCCTTGCCTGCATCTGCTTCTATTTCTGCTCTGGCCTGTCGCTCGGCGAATGGCGCAGCGTCGGTTCCGGCATCGGCTTTGGCGCCAGCGCCGCCGCCGGCCTCACCGCGCAAGGCATCTACCAAGGCGGCAAGGCGGCCATCCGCGCTGGCGCCGAAGCGCCCGGTTTCTTCGGCAGCATCAAGCAGATGTTCGGTGCTGCCTTCGCGCCGATTTTCGCCCGCCGTGCTGTCGATGCCGAGGACGACGATTTCGAGACCCCGGTGCCGAACGAGGACAAGCCGCGCGGCAGTCAGCAGCGCACCGAGCCGCGCCTCACGCCTAAGTCGCGTCCTGTCGATGACGAGGAAGAGGCCGACGACGACGAGGATGAGCGCGAGAGCATGGTGCTGCCGCCGGCCAAGAAGCTGGACGAGCAGGGCCGCGTCGAGCGCCGCCTGGAGCGGCCGAAGACCGGCAAGCGCGCCGCCGCCGAAGCGCAGGTGGCGATGAAGCTCGGCGATGGCGGCAGTTTCGAACTGCCCGAACTGGGCCTGCTGAAGCCGCCGCCGGCCGATGCCGGCCGCGAGAAGATCAACGAGGAAGCGCTGGAGCAGAATGCGCGGATGCTGGAATCCGTGCTCAGCGAATTCGGCGTGCAGGGCGAGATCACCAAGGTGCGCCCCGGTCCCGTGGTCACGCTTTATGAACTCGAGCCGGCACCCGGCACCAAGTCCAGCCGCGTCATCGGCCTGGCTGACGACATCGCCCGCTCGATGAGCGCATTGTCCGCCCGCGTTGCCGTGATCCCGGGCCGCAATGCCATCGGCATCGAACTGCCGAATGCCAAGCGCGAGACGGTGTATCTGCGCGAGCTTCTGGCTTCCGCCGAATTCGAGAATTCCTCGAACAAGCTGGCGCTCGCCTTGGGCAAGGATATCGGCGGCTCGGCGGTGATCGCCGATCTGGCGCGCATGCCGCATCTGCTCGTCGCCGGCACCACTGGCTCGGGCAAGTCGGTGGCGATCAACACCATGATCCTGTCGCTGCTCTATCGCCTCACCCCGGATCAGTGCCGCTTGATCATGATCGATCCGAAGATGCTGGAACTGTCCGTCTATGACGGCATCCCGCACCTGCTGTCCCCGGTCGTCACCGATCCCAAGAAGGCCGTCGTCGCGCTGAAATGGACGGTGCGCGAGATGGAGGACCGCTATCGCAAGATGTCGGAACTCGGCGTGCGCAATATCGCTTCCTACAACGAGCGGCTGGCGCAGGCCCGCGTCAAGGGCGAGGCTTTGGGCCGCACGGTGCAGACCGGCTTCGATCCCGAAACCGGCAAGCCGATCTTCGAGGAACGCCCGCTCGACCTGAACCCGCTGCCCTTCATCGTGGTAATCGTCGACGAACTCGCCGATCTCATGCTGGTCGCCGGCAAGGATATCGAAGCCGCGATCCAGCGCCTGGCGCAGATGGCGCGCGCCGCCGGTATTCACCTCATCATGGCGACGCAGCGCCCCTCGGTCGATGTCATCACCGGCACGATCAAGGCGAATTTCCCCACCCGGATTTCCTTCCAGGTGACCTCGAAGATCGACAGCCGCACCATTCTCGGCGAGATGGGCGCGGAGCAGCTTCTCGGCATGGGCGATATGCTCTACATGCCGGGTGCTGGCCGTATCCAGCGCGTGCATGGGCCGTTCGTGACCGACGAGGAAGTCGAGCGCGTGGTGAAGACGCTCAAGGATCAGGGCGAGCCGGTCTATGTCGAGGCGGTCACCGCCGACAACGATAGCAAGTTCGGCCTGCCCGGTATGGGCGGCGGCGAGGATGGCGACGAGAGCGACACGCTCTACGATCAGGCCGTGGCCCTGGTCTGCCGCGAGCGCAAGGCCTCCACCAGCTTCATCCAGCGCCACCTGCAGATCGGCTATAACCGTGCCGCCCGCATCATGGAGCGCATGGAAAAGGAAGGCGTGGTCGGCACCGCCAACCATGTCGGCAAGCGCGAAGTCCTCGCCCGCGACATCGAGGCGGCAGAGTAGCATGCTGCTTCGCCTGCTGCCGTTCCTGGCTCTGCTGGTTTCAGCGTCAGGGGCTGTAGCGCAGGAAACCGCGCATGGCATCCTCAATAACCTGCGCCAGGACATGTATGTTGCCGGTGAGACCAACGGCAACTTTTCCATTCCCATCGCCAAGGCGCGTGAGCGGATGACGGCGCTGGTGCAGCGGGGCGGCGATGCTGCCGGGCTGACCGCAAGGAACAATAACGGCATGACGCCGCTGATCGCGGCAGCTTTCATGGGTTATGCTGAGATGGCCGAAATCCTGTTGCAGGATACGGCAGTGCGCGCAGCCATCGATGAAACCGATAACGACCAGCGTTCGGCCTGGACCTACAGCACATTCACTTTCCGCCAGAGCCTGTGGGCTTGCAGCCTGCGTGTCTTTGACAATCCGTTCACCTGGGTGCCGGCCATGGTGACGCAGCCTTATTATCTCGGCGGCGACGAGATGCCCTATGTGAAAACTCGCCGGCTGCTCGAGGTCGCGGGTGCCAGAACCGATATGGCGGCGGCACGGCAGCAATGGTTGGCCTTGTGCAAGGACCATGCGCCAGAGACAGCCAAAGCCATTGAGGCGACGGGCGACCTCCAGACGGCATTGATCACCGAGGGCCAGCGCATCCTGCTGGAGCGGATGCAGGCTCAGAAGCAGCAGAAGCAATAGCAGGCTGGTGCTGCCAGTGATTTCCTGTTTGCCGGTCGCGTCGGTCTTGAATCCGCCATAATGCGAGCCATGATGAGCGCCATTCCCTCTGGTCGTCGGTCCTGATGCCCGTCCTCCGCTTCGCGCTGCTTTGTCTGCTGCCGCTGCTCCTGGCTCCGGCTGCGGCCCGCGCCTTGCCGCAGGAAAGCTATATCTGGCAGCGCAAATGGACGCCTGAACTGGCCCGCACCGCTACCCAGGTGGCGCCGCTGCTGCAGGGCTGGCGCGTGCTGGCGGGTGAATTCGGCTGGGGCGGTTATTACACGGCAGTCGCGCCCGATTTCGCCGCCATGCGTGCCATGGGCCGTCCCGCCCGTCCGGTGCTGCGTATCGAGGGCAGCCAGTTGCCGCCGGTGCAGGCGGTGGCCGAACAAGTGGCGCGTATCCTGTCGGCCTGGCGTGCTGCCGGATTGGCACCCAATGGCATCGAGATCGATTGCGATGTCGCCACAGCCCGGCTGCCTTTCTATGCCGCCTTCCTGCGCCAGCTCCGCACGCAATTGCCCGCCGATACCCGGCTGGCGGTGACCGCCTTGCCGACCTGGCTCAGCGACGCGGAAAGCCTGCGCGGGCTGCTGGCGGAGGCGGATGAAAGCGTGCTGCAGGTGCATGCGGTGCAGAATCCCGGCCGTGGCCTGTTCGATGCCGAGCTGGCGCGGCGCTGGGCCGAAGCCTGGGCAAAGCATACCGAGAAGCCCTGGTTCATTGCTCTGCCGACCTATGGCTCCCGCGTCAGCCTGGATGCCAGCGGCAATGTCATCGGCATCGCCTCCGAACGCGGCCATCTGGTTGGCGGCAGCGAGGTGCGCGAACTGGCGGTATCGCCCGAGCGAGCCGCGGCTTTCCGCGATGCCTTGCGTGAGGCGCCGCCGCGCGGCTTGGCCGGCATCGTCTGGTTCCGTCTGCCACTGGCCGGCGACCAGCGGGCCTGGAGCCTGCGCAGTTTCCATGCCGTGCTGCGCGGTGAGGCATTGCAAGCCACCATCGTCTTGCGCCTGCGGCAAAAACCCGAAGTCGGCACGGGCCATGCGGATATGTTTCTGGTCAATGAAGGCAATGCCGATGCGCCCTTGCCGGCGCGGCTGCGGCTGCAGCGGCCATGCGCGGCGCTGGATGCGGTGAATGGCTATCGGCTGGAACAGGCAGCGGGCAGTATCGTGTTGCGCCGCACCGATGATGGCCTGTTGCGTGCAGGCATGGCGCGGCCGATCGGCTGGCTGCGCTGCGCGGTGGAGCAGGCCGACTGGTTGGTGGAGCAGGAGGGGTAGATGAAACGCGGGCTGCTGCTGGGCATGGTGTTTGTAGGAGCAGCGGTCGGTGCCGCGATTGCCTGCGGGCCGTTCTTTCCCCTGGAGGCGCTGGATGACCGCGCCGGCACGATGAAGGTGCTGCCGGCCAACAGCTTCCGGCGCGAAATCGCCCGGTTGCATCCGCCGCCGCCGGCAGCCCTCAAGCCGGTGGAGCAGCGCACCGAGGCCTATGAAGCCGGCACGCCGGAAGCAGTAGCCATAGCTGCGATGCGACAGGCTGGCAGCGCCGCCGAAGCCTATGCGCGCGGTGCGTCGCTGCCGCCGTCGATCCGCGACTACACCGCCGGTGCGGTGGCCTATCATGCCCATGACGATGAGACGGCCCGCCGTCATTTCGAGGCGGTGCTGCGCCATGCCGATGCGCCGCGCCGCGCCGCCTGGGCGCTTTACATGCTTGGCCGCCTGGATGCCGTGGCGCTGGAGCGGGCAAGCGGGCCAGAGCGTTGCGCCGTGGAAGCGGCTGCGGCGCGGTTCACCGAATTGCGCCGGCAGGTCGCGGCCGGCCTGCCCGATCCGCTCGGTCTGGCCATAGCCAGCCTGGGCGAGGAAGCCCTGCTGTATCTCGCTCTCGCCACGGATGAAGTGGATTGCCCTGGCCGCAGCGTGGCGCAGGCGCTGGAGCGCATGACCATGCTCTATGCCGAGCAGGCTGCCGGCGGTGATCCGGTGGGCGCGGAATCCTTGCGCACCGTGGCCGACCGGATTTTCGCCAGCCCGGCCTTGCTGCGGGCGGGGGTGAGCCAGCCGACCTTGCGGCAATTGCTGATCCTCTATGCCCTGCATCAGACGGCGGTGCGGCGCATGGAAGTCGATGTTTCGACTCTCCTGGCCGATCCGCCCGATGGCGGCCAGGTGGCTTTCCTGATCGAACAGGTAATGGCGCAGACAGGCGGCACGCCGCTGCCGGAAGCCGACCGGCTGGCAGCGTTGCTCTATCAGCAGGGCCGCTTCGATATGGCGGAGAAGCTGTTGCCGGCGGCGCGCGGGCCGTTGGCGGAATGGCTGCGGGCCAAGCTGGCGCTGCGGCGCGGCGACCAGCCGGCGGCGGCGGCGGCTTATGCGGCGGCCAGCCAGGCCTTCACAACCGCGCCGGCTGGTGCCTACGCGCCGGACATGGCGGCGGCGCTTTATGCCGAACGCAGCGTGCTGGCGCTGAGCCAGGGCGAATTCGTGCAGGCCATGCGCATGATGCTGCAGGCATCGCCCGACTATTGGACCGATGCCGCCTATATCGCCGAGCGCATCCTGTCGACGGCGGAACTGCGTGCCTTCGTCGATGCCGAAGTGCCGGCGCCAAAGGAGCCTACCGCCAAGCCCGATAGCCTGGACTTCACCTACTTCATCGATCTCGACCGGGCCTCGCGCCTGCGCTACCTGCTGGCACGCCGGCTGGTGCGGGAAGAGGATTTCACCACCGCGCAGCGCTACATGCCGGCCATGGTGCGGGCATCATGGTATGACAGGCAGACGGAGACGGGCCGCATCCTCTCCGACTATGCCTCGGCGCGGCAATCGGCGGCGGACGCCTGGACCGATAATGGTAGCGCCCGCTCGCTGTTCGAGGCCGGCCGTCTGGCCCGACGCCATGGCATGGAAATCATGGGGCATGAATTGGAACCCGATGGCGCCATCTATGGCGGCAGCTTTCCCTGGTCGCTGCCACTCGAGCGGCTGGAGCCATCGCAATGGCTGAGCAAGGCGGAAGTGACGCGGGTGCGCGCCAGCGAGCCGGCGCGGCCCTGGCGCTACAGCTACCGCTTCACCGCCGCAGACCTTGCCTTGCAGGCTGCCGCGAAACTGCCGCCGCGTTCCCAGGCTTATGCCGCCGTGCTGTGCCATGCGGCGCGCTGGGTGCCGGCACGGCAGGATGAAAGCGAAGCCTATGCGGCGCTGCGCCGGCGCGAAATCTATGCGCAGTATCTGAAACACGGCGCCTATGTGCCCTGGGGCGACAAATTCGGCCAGAGCTGCCCGGAGCCGGATTTCGATGCCGCGCGTTTCTGGACCCTGCGTCGTGCCTGGGCGAAAGTGAAAAGCCTGCTCTAGAACAAGCTCGGCTGCCGGTTGTCCGGCGCACCGCCTTCGATGGCGAGCAGCTTGAGTTTCGTCTCGCGCCCGCCGGGCGCCGAGAAGCCGCCGAGTTTGCCATTGGCAGCGACCACGCGGTGGCAGGGGATGATCACCGGGATCGGATTCTTGCCCAAGGCATAGCCGACCGCTCGGGCATCGCCGTCGGGGCCTGCATCCAGCTCGTTTGCAATCGCGCCGTAGGTCATGGTCTCGCCGGGCTTCAGCCGGCTGATCACGCCATAGACACGGCGATGAAAGGCAGGCAGGGCATCGGTATCCAGCGGCACGCCGCTGAAATCCACCGACCTGTCGCCGCCAAGCAGGGCCTGGATGCCGGCAATGGCCTTGGCAATAGTTGGCGGCGGCGTTGCCTGTTCCGCACCGGCATGGCGATGCAGCAGGCGGTCGCGGGTTGCCTCGCGGCTATATTCCGGCAATTGCACCGCCGCGATGCCGCGTTCGCTCCACAGTATGCCGCAGGGGCCGAGCGCGGTATCGAACACGCAATAGTTCATGGCATCACGACTCAACGATGCGCTTGCGCTGACGGCCGCCCTTGTCTTCGGGCCACACTGGTTTGCCGAGCGGCGAGAGCGGGCGTTCGGCGAATTTGCCAAGCGTGATCAGGCGGTCATACATCACGATGGCGCCGGCAACGCCGACATTGACGCAGAAACTGGTCGGGATCTTGATCACATGGTCGCAGCGCGCGACAAGCTCGGGGCTGAGCGAGCCCTGCTCCGGCCCCAGCACATAGGCGGCGCGCTGCGGATGGCGGAAGCTCGGCAGGTCGACCGCGATGTCGAGCAATTCGATCCCCACCAGCTTGCAGCCTTGCGGCAGTTTCAGGTCGGCGGGCTTGTCGTAGGTATACCAGGGCAGGTTGTCGGGGGTGCGGCTGGTATCGGAGCGGGCGGCATTCACCGAGTAGGCGGCATCGATGGTGAAGACGAAGCCGGCGCCAAAGGCATGCGCGGTACGGAACAGCGTGCCGGCATTCATCGGCTTGCTCATCCGCTCAGTACCTACGCCGAAAAAGCCACGCATCTCTAGTCCGCCTCTGCCGCAGTTAGTATAAGGAACGCCGAGCAATTCATGCCTGAATATCCAGGGAGGAAGCCATGGCTACCACATTCGGCCCCCTGCCGGCGCCCGGCGCGCGGCCCTTTATCGTCGAGGTGCGCCGGGGCGCGCAAGTGGAAAGCCGCCATGCCGTGGCCGCCGTGGTGGTGGATGCCGCCGGCCGCCAGGTTGCCGGCTGGGGCGATGTCGGCATGACGATCTTCCCGCGCTCCTCGAACAAGGCCTTCCAGGCCCTGCCGTTGATCGAGACCGGTGCCGCCGAGGCGGCCGGGTTGAATGACGCCGAAATTGCCATGGCCTGCGCCAGCCACGGCGGCGAGAAACGGCATACCGATACCGTCGCCGCCTGGCTCGGTCGCCTTGGCCTTGACCATACGGTGCTGGAATGCGGCGCCCATTGGCCCTATCACGAGGAAACCGCGCGCGACATCGCCCGTGCTCAGGCACAGCCAACCGCGTTGCAGAACAATTGCTCCGGCAAGCATGCCGGCATGGTGACGGTGGCACGCCATATGGGTGAGCCATTGCAGGGCTATGTCTCCCCCGATCATCCGGTGCAGCGCCGCGTTACGGCGGCCATCGAGGATGTCTGCGGCGTGAAGATCGCTGCTGATGCCTATGCCACGGATGGTTGCTCGATGCCGACTCTGGCCCTGCCGCTGAATAAGCTGGCGCAGGGCTTCGCACGTTTCATCACCGGCCAGGGCCTGAGCGCGGAACGGGCCAAGGCGGCGCAGCTTCTGGCCAAGGCCGTGCTGGCCGAGCCGTTCTTTGTCGCCGGCACAGGCCGTTTCTGCACCGCCGTGATGCAGGCGGGACGGGGCCGCTTCATCGCCAAGACCGGCGCGGAAGGCGTCTATACGGCGGCCTCTGCCGAGTTGGGTGTCGGCATTGCGCTCAAGGCGCTGGATGGCACGGCGCGCGCGGCACAGACCGCGCTCGGCGGCGTGCTGGAGCATCTCGGCCTGCTGGATGAAGCCGCACATGAAGCAATGCGGCCGCATGTAGAGCCGGTGCTGAGCAACTGGCGCGGTCTGCGCGTCGGCGATATCGGGCTGGAGCCGGGGTTTTAATTCAGAATTTCTAAGCCAACGCGGCAGCGATGGCCGCTTCCGCCGCCAGGCCCTGACGCACATCGCGGCCGGCCTTGGCGGCGAAGGGTTTCGCCAGCCGGATGATCGGCCCGATGCGGCGATGCAGCCTGGCGATCTCGGCGCGCGTCTCCGGCTCGGCGCCCTGCACCAGCCGTTTCGCCACGGCGGGCAGCAAAGGTGCAGCGGCATCCTTGTCATAGCGCGTCAGTGAATAGAGAAACAGCAGCAGGTCGCGCGCCTGGCGCTGCGCCAGACTCATCCCGGGCAGATCGTGGTCTTCCAGATCCAGCAGGCCGGGCTGTCCATCGCGCCAGGAGAAATTGCGGATTTGCGCACCGCCATGCCATTCGCCCTGGCGGTGCAGGCGCAGCAGAAGGTCGGCGCAGGCCTCGATCAGCGCGCGGCGGCGCATGGTGTCGTTCTCCTGGTTCAGCAATGTCTCGACGCTGGCGCCGCCATCGCCGAGCACCAGCCAGCGCGGTTCCTCGATTACCAAAGCCGGCACCGGCCAGCCATTGGCGGCGAGGTGGCGCAGAGCGACTGCCTCGCTTTTCAGGTTGCCGTCGCGCGGCGGCTTCAGCATGGCGAGGCCAAAGGCCAGGGCGATGCAACGCTGCATGAACACGGAGGAGCGCAGGCGCGGCAGGCCGGGCCGCTTCACCCAGTAGCGCCGGCCGCCATAATCCAGGCTGAACACGCGCTGGCGCGCGGTGGCCGCCATGGCGGCAATGGCGGCATCGAGGCCGGGGGCGATTGGCTGCATACGATCAGCGGCCAGCGGCGCCGAGGCTTTCCGGCGGCGTGGCTTCGGCCTGCGCCAGGGCAGTGAGGGTCTGCTCGATCACTTCGCGGCCCAAATCGCGGGTGATGAACACGATCTTGCTGCGGCGGTCCTCGTCGGGCCAGGCTGGAATCGTCGCCGGCGGATGGAACAGGTGCTGCACGCCATGCACCACCACCGGGCGGTCGACGCCCACCACGTTGATCAGGCCCTTCACGCGCAGCAGGTTGTCGCCGCGATAGGCCGCCAGCAGGTCCAGCCAGGTGGCGAGCGTATTCCACTCGAAGGGCTCGTCGAAGGTGAGACAGAAGGAGCCGATCGAGGCATCGTGGCGGTTTATATCCAGCTTGCCATCCGCCGTGCGCGGATGGTCATGCTCGTCGTGACCATGGCCGTGATCATGATGATCGTGGTGATCATGATGATCATGGTCGTGATCGTGCCCATCATCATGATGATGGTGGTGCCCGCCATAGGCTTCGGCACGCAGCCAGTTCTGCACGTCGTAGCTCTTGCGCGCCGGATCATAGAGCCCGGCATTGAACAGCTTGTCCGGCTCGATATCGCCTTCCACCACGGCCAGGATCGGCGCGCCGGGATTGAGATGCTGCAGCCGGTGGCGCAATTCGCCCACCACCGCCTTGGGCGCCACGTCGGTCTTGCTCAAGACCAGGCGGTCGGCGACGGCGGCCTGCTTCACGGCTTCCATGTGGTTGTCCAGCGTGGCGCTGCCATTCACGGCATCGACCAGGGTGACGACGCTTTCCAGCCGGAAGCGTTCCGACACCACGGCATCGCTCATCAGGGTGTGCAGCACCGGCGCCGGATCGGCGAGCCCAGTGGTCTCGATCACCACGCGGCGGAACGGCTTCACCGCGCCGCTTTCGCGCTTCTGCATCAGTTCGCGCAGCGTATTCACCAGGTCCCCGCGCACGGTGCAGCACAGGCAGCCCGAGGAGAGCAGCACGGTATCCTCGCTGCTCGAGGCGATCAGCGCATGGTCGAGGCCGATCTCGCCGAATTCATTGACGATCACCGCTGTCTCGCCCATCGCCGGATGGCGCAGCAGGCGGTTCAGCAGGGTGCTCTTGCCGGCACCGAGAAAGCCGGTGATGACGGAAACGGGCAGGCGGTGGTCGATCTGGCCAGTGGTCATGGAAATCTCCTTGGCCGTCTATTTCGGGCGAGTTGGCCGCGAAGTCCAGTGCCAGGGGCAGAACCTGTAAGGGGCGCAGGTTGCCTATTGGCACCAGGGCTGCTTGCGCCCGCCATCGTAGCGCCGCGCCAGCCCGGCCTGGATCAGCATTTCACCGAGATCGGCACTGCCATCGGCGTTTTGCACCCGGCCGACGACGCGGCGGCCGTATTTGTCGTGAATCAGGTCGCGCAGCACGATGCGGCCCTGGCTCGCCAGCCAGTCGGTCGCGAAGCGGCTGGCGGCGGCGGCGGCCTCGCGCTCGGCGGCGCAGGGGCTGCGGCGCTCCGGGGTGTCGATCCCCTCGATCCGCACCCGGGTGGTGACGCGCTGGTCGAGCCAGATCAGCGCCACCACTTCCAGGGTGTCGCCATCGATCACGCGCGCCTGCTCCACCGCCACGGGTCCGCGCAGGGCGGGTTCGCCTATCGCAGCGGCAGGCAGCAGGATGGCCCACACCCATAACAGGCAGAAAGCCGTCGATCTGTATATGTTGTATTGTGATAGCATCCAAATACGAGAATTATAGGAACGAATGATCCTATCTTGTTCTCATTCTAAGCCGAATCTGCCCAGAGGCAAGGCTGGCTTGCGCGTAAAAGTCGCGAGTCAGGAAAGGGTTAGAGTACCCAGCGCTTGAGGTCGCTGGGCAGCTCCAGGCGGCGCCACATCCCCTTGAGGTCGGCGACCAGGCCGCCGGGCTTGAGCATGGCGATGATCTGGGCCGGGCTGAGTTTGCGGTAGGCCTCATGCGGCACGGCACCCAGCACGGCATCGAAGCCGCGCAGTTCGTCCAGCTTCGGTGCCAGCATGATGCCGTATTCGTGCTGCGCCTCGTCCGGATCGGCCAACGGGTCATGCACCGCCACGCGGTGGCCCAGCTTCTCCAGCGCCCGCACCAGGTCGGCGACCTTGGAATTGCGCAGGTCGGGCACGTCTTCCTTGAAGGTGAGGCCCAGCACCAGCACGCGGCCTGGCCCCTTGATATGGGCATGCACTTGGTCGGCGACGAAGCCGCTCATGCCGTCATTGATGGCGCGGCCAGACAGGATGATGCGCGGATCATGGCCCAGCTCCTGGGCGCGGTGCGCCAGGTAATAGGGATCGACGCCGATGCAATGGCCACCGACCAGACCGGGCTGGAACTTGAGGAAGTTCCACTTGGTGCCGGCGGCTTCCAGCACGTCATGAGTTGAGATGCCGAGCTTGCCGAAGATCATGGCAATCTCGTTCATGAAGGCGATGTTGATATCGCGCTGCGCGTTCTCGATCACCTTGGCGGCTTCCGCCGTCTTGATCGTTGGCGCCAGGTGGATGCCGCCCGAGGTGACGCGGCCATAGACCTCGGCCAGCATCGCGGCAATCGCCGGGTTTTCGCCCGCCACTACCTTGGTGATCTTGTCGACGGTATGCACCTTGTCGCCGGGATTGATGCGTTCCGGCGAGTAGCCGAGGAAGAAATCCTCGCGCTGCTTCAGGCCGCTCAATTCGGCCAGGATTGGGCCGCAGACCTCCTCGGTGACGCCGGGATAGACCGTGCTTTCAAACACCACCACGGCGCCCTTGGCCATGGCGGCACCGACGCTGCGCGAGGCCGAGCGGACGGGGCCGAGATCGGGCTTGTTGTCGGCATCCACCGGGGTCGGCACGGTGACGATGTAAAGGTCCCTGCCCTTGATCGCGGCAGCCTCGGCGGTCAGCGTCAGAGTGTTCGCGACTGCCTTAAGGGCTTCGGCTTCGATCTCGCGGGTGCGGTCCTCGCCGCGTTGCAACTCGGCCACCCGGTTCTTGTCGATATCGAAACCGATCACCGGGAAATGCCGCGCCAGCGCCACGGCCAGCGGCAGGCCGACATAGCCGAGGCCGACAACGACGATGCTGCGGGGAAGCGGATGCGAGACGGTCACGGCTTGAGGGTTCCGGGATCAGGGAAGGAAAAGGGGGTGGCTGTGGGTAGCCCGCCCACCCCCAGGTGTCAATTGCCCCGGAGATACCAGGGGGCATGCGGTGGGCTTGAACCCCAGGGAGTATTGACCGGGGGGGTGGACCGGGTTAGTTCCGGACATGGCCCGCCGCCTGCTCATCATCGTCCACGAGGCGCTGTTCTTCACCACCCACCGTCTGCCGGTGGGGCGTGCCATGCGCCAGCATGGCTGGGAAGTACATGTCGCGGCGCCGCCGGACCCGGAAATCACCGCCCGGCTACAGGCGGAAGGCTTCATCCTGCATCCGATCCCGCTGGCCCGCGGCGGCCAGAACCCGCTGGCCGAGCTGCGCCTGGTGGCGGCGCTCTACAGTCTGATCCGCCGTATCCAGCCGCTGCTGGTGCATCATGTGTCGATGAAACCGGTGATCTGGGGCGGCATGGCCAGCCGGTTGGCCAATGTACCCGCCGCGATCCATGCCATCACCGGCCTCGGCTTCGTGTTCATCCGCCAGGATTTGAAGGCGCGGCTGCTGCGCCTGGTGATCCGCGCGCTCTATGGCTTCGCACTGGCGCACCGAAACGGCTACGCGATTTTCCAGAACCCGGACGACCTCGGCCTGTTCGAGCAGAATGGCATGGTGCAGCCCGGGCGCTGGTGCATGATCAAGGGCTGCGGCGTCGACATGCGCGGCTTCCCCACTCAGCCTGAACCCCAAGGCGAACTGCCGGTGGTGATGTTTCCGGCGCGGCTCCTGGGCGACAAGGGCGTCAATGAATTCACCGGCGCCGCAGCGATCCTGCGCCAGCAGGGTGTGAAGGCACGCTTCGTGCTGGTCGGCCGCCGCGATCCGGATAACCCCACCGATATCGGCGAAGCCAGGCTGCAACAGTGGATCGATAGCGGACTGGTGGAATACTGGGGCTATTCCACCGACATGGCGGCCAGCCTGGCAAAAGCCAACCTGATCGTGATGCCGAGCTACCGCGAGGGCTTGCCGCGCGGCCTGATCGAGGCGGCGGCGACGCAGCGCGCCATCGTCACCGCCGATGTGCCGGGCTGCCGCGAAGTGGTGCGGCATGAGGAGAACGGCCTGCTGGTGCCGGTGCGCGACACGGTGGCGACGGCTGCCGCGATGCGCCGGCTGATCGAGGATACGGCCCTGCGCCAGCGCCTTGCCGCACGCGGCCGCCAGATTGCCGAGAGCGAATTCTCCGTCGAGCATTTCGTCACCGAGAGCCTCAAGGCCTATGACGTGGTGCTGCGGCCATTAGGGCAACAGGTGGAGCCGTGATCGAACCGACCTGGCCCTTTGCGCTCGGTTTTGGCCTGCTGGCGGCCATCGGCACCATGCTGCTGCTGGTGCCGCTGATCATCTGGCTCAAGACCCGCGCCGTGCTCGATATGCCCAACGCGCGCTCCAGCCACACCGAGCCGACGCCGCGTGGCGGCGGCATTGCCGTGGTGGCGATTATTCTCGCCCTTGGCCTGCCCTGGATCACCCTGGCCGAGCAATGGGGCCAGGGCATGCTGCTGGTCGGCATGCTGGTGCTGGCTTTGCTGTTCTGGTTCGACGACCGCCTGAAGGGTCTGCCGATCCTGCTGCGCATGGGCGCGCAGGCGCTGGCCGTGGCGCTGGTGCTCGGGCAGTTGCCGGCCGAAGCGACGGTGACGCAAGGACTGGTGCCGCTGTGGTTCGAGCGTCTGGTCTGCTTCCTCGCCTGGCTATGGTTCGTCAACCTGTTCAATTTCATGGATGGCATCAACGGCATCACCGGCATCGAGATGGCCGGCATCGGCATCGGTCTGGCGGCCTGCGGCTGGCTTGCCGGTTTCGGCGGCGGCTATGCCGGCCTGGCGCTGATCGTGGCTGGCGCCGGATCAGGCTTTCTGCGCCGCAATTGGGGCAGGGCCGATGTCTTCATGGGCGATGTCGGCTCGGTGCCGGTCGGTTTCCTGATCGGCGGCTTGCTGTTGCAGGCGGCGCTCAGCGGCCTCTGGGCGGCGGCGATCATCCTGCCGCTGTATTACTGGGTCGATGCTACATTCACTCTGCTGAAGCGTGCGCTGCGCGGTGAGAAATTCTGGCAGGCGCATCGCCAGCATTTCTATCAGCAGGCTGCGCGCAAGGCCGGCGCCCATGCCCCGGTGGCGGCGAAGATCGGCGCCCTCAATCTGGCGCTGATCCTGCTGGCGCTGGCGGCGCAAATAGGGCCGCAACCGTGGTCGACGGTGGCGGCCCTGCTGCTCGGCCTGCTGTTCGTGCTGGCGCTCTGCCGGCACTTCCAGGAATAAGAAACTAACCGCGCGCGATCAGCTCATATTGCTTCACCAGCGCCTCGGCCTGGCGGATGGAAGCAATGTCGATCAGCTTGCCATCCAGTGCCACGGCGCCAAGGCCATCGGCCTGCGCCTTGGCCATGGCTTCCAGGATGCGGCGTGCCTTGGCCACTTCCGCTTCCGGCGGCGTGTAGACCTCGTTGGCCAGCGGAATCTGGCTCGGATGGATCGCCCACTTGCCTTCGCAGCCGAGGATCGCGGCACGGTTTGCCTGCGCCTTGTAGCCTTCGGCATCGGAGAAATCGCCGAACGGGCCGTCGATCGGGCGGATGCCATTGGCGCGCGCCGCCACCACCATGCGGGCAATGGCGTAATGCCACATGTCGCCCCAGAAATAGTCGCGCGGCTTGTCGCCATCCTTGTCGGTCAGCACGCCATAGAGCGGGTTCGGGCCGCCGATGGAGGTGGTGCGGGCGCGGGTCGAGGCGGCGTAGTCGGCCACGCCGAAATGCAGGCTTTCGAGGCGCGGGCTGGCGGCGGCGATCTCGTTGATATTCTGCATGCCGAGCGCGGTTTCGATGATCGCCTCGATGCCGATGCGGCGGGTGAAGCCTTTGGCGGTCTCGATCTGGGTCAGCAGCATGTCGACGGCATAGATGTCGGCCGCCGTGCCCACCTTCGGCACCATGATCAGGTGCAGCTTGTCGCCGGCCTGCTCCACCACGTCGACGACGTCGCGGTACATGTAATGGGTATCCAGGCCATTGATGCGCACGCTCAGGGTCTTGGTGCCCCAGTCGATGTCATGCAGCGCCTGCACAATATTCTTTCGCGCCTGCGGCTTGTCGTCCGGGGCGACCGCGTCCTCAAGGTCCAGGAACACCACGTCGGCGGCGGATTTTGCAGCCTTTTCAAATAGTTTGACGCTGGAGCCAGGCACCGCCAGCTCGCAACGGTTAAGCCTCGGCGTGGTCTGGGGTACGGTCTTGAAGCTCATGGTGGCTGCCTCTCCCTGCTGCTCTGCTGCAACTGCTAACTAACCGGCAGGGCCTTGGCAAGAGCTATCCGCTAGGTGCCGTGGCGTCCCTTCGCCAGCGGGTGATGGTCCTGCACCAGGGCCTGTTTCCGCGCTTCCAGCACATGCGTGTAGATTTGCGTGGTGCTGATATCGGCATGGCCGAGCATCTTCTGCACCGCGCGCAGATCGGCGCCATGGGCCAGCAGATGACTGGCGAAGGCATGGCGCAGCACATGCGGCGACACTTTCGCAGTATTGATGCCCGAGGCGGCGGCGAGTTCTTTCAGCAACTGGCCGAAACGCTGCCGCGTCAGGTGGCCGCTTTCGCCGCGTGATGGGAACAGCCAGGGCGAGAGCTGCTTCGGCGCCAGGAATTCGCCGCGCCAATCCTGCACATAGTCGCGGATCGCGGCGCGCGCCACCTCGCTTAGCGGCACCAGGCGTTCCTTGTTGCCCTTGCCGCGCACCAGCAGGAAACGCTGGTCGTCGCCAAACGGCGGGAAGCGCAGGCCGACCAGCTCGCTCACCCGCAGTCCGGTGGCATAGAGGATTTCCAGCAACGCCGTGAGCCGCGCGCTTTCCGCCGGGTCCTCGCGCTGATGCCGCACCTGCGCCAGCAGCAGTTCGACTTCCGCTTCGCTCAATATTTTTGGCAGCGGCCGGCCGCGCTTCGGCGCATCGAGCAGCGCGGAGGGATCATCCTCGCGAATGCCTTCGGAAGCCATGAACTTGAAGAATTGCCGCAAGGCCGAAAGTCGCCGTGCCGCCGTAGCCGGTTTCAATCCGGCATCGCTCAAGGATTGCGCATACGCGCGCAGGATCTCGATGCCGACGCTTTGCGGCACGGCTTCGCGCGTGGTGAGGAAGCCGGCGAAATCGGCCAGGTCGTTGGCGTAGGCTTCCAGCGTGTTCTTCGCCAGGCCGCGCTCGGCGCCGAGCATTTCGAGGAAGGCCTCGATATGCCGCTGGGCGCGCATTGTGGGTGGGGCAGGCGTCAGAGGCCGCGCAGCAGCGCTGCTTCCAACGCCAGTGCGCGCACTTCCGCGTCGAGCTTCAGCCGCTTCAGCGCGCCGAATGCCGTCGCCAGCATCGCCGGATCATCCTTGGCGAGATTATCCCCCAGCAGGATCAGTGCCAGGGCCACGGTTTCGGCCTTGGCATTGGCTTCCGAGGCGCGCAGCAGATTGCGCCAGTAGGCAACCGGCGGGTTGCTGCTGCTGGTTTCAAGCCCGGGCTGGATCATCGCCTGCCAGGTTTCCGCCGGCACCGGCACGCCACTGGCTTCGGCCAGGATCAGCACCAGTGCCTGCAGTGCGGCCTTGCGCTGCGGCGGCAGGTTTTTCAGCGTCTCGCTCCAGGCCTGGAACTGCGCTTCCGGCCAGGCTGTCGGCGGCTCTACCAAAACCAGCAGAGGCCAGGTCTGTGCCGCAATGGTGGTCAATGCCGGATCGGTCTGGCTCAGCAGGCTGTTGCGCCATAGCCGCGCGGTGCCCGTTTCGCCCGCCGCCAGGGCTAGGCGGATCACCGCCGGAGCAGCGCTCAAGCTTTCCGGTTCGGCCGGCAGGTCGCGCAATGTCTCGCGCAGCACGACAGCGCTCATGAACAGGGTGCCGCGCGCAGCGGCGAGCTCATAGACGCGCTTCAGCGCCTCGGCGCGCTTCGGGCCGGATGCGTTGAGTTCACGCGCCTGCTGGAACAGGAAGGCGGCAGCACGGGCGCCCTTGAGCTTGCCGGCAAGAATATCGGCACGCTGCGCTTCGGTGATTTCAAGCTGGGTATAGGCGCTGATGAGCCGCTGCGGCGGAATGGCACCAAGCGCCACGCCGATACCGAGCGCGTTCAACCGCATCTCGGGATCAAGCTCGGGCAGGTCGGCGATGGCGGCAAGCGTGCCGGCCGGGGCAATTTCGATGGAACCCGGCGGCAGCGGGCGCTTGGTCTCGCGCAGCATCGCCACAATCAGCGGATCGACATGCGCCAGTTTCTCGATCTTCACGCGGCTGTCGCCGCCCATGATGGCCGCCAGCGCCTGGAAGGCGGTGTCCTCGCCGCCCTGGTCGCGCCACAGGCTCAGCGCCAGTTCACCGCTGGCGGTCTCACCGTTCTTGAAGCGGCAGAACACCGCCACCCGCAGCCAGGCCGCTTCGGAGGGTTCTTCCGCCAGCGCACGGGCGCCAAGCGGGCAGGCGGCGGCAATATCATGCTTCTGCAGTGCCAGATTGATCGGCAGCGCGGTGAAGACGCGGTCGCGCAATGCCTGCGGTTTCGGCACACCGAGATCGGCAGCTTCCGCATTCAGGCCGAGGCGGTAGAGCTGGCGCACGCGCAGGCCGAGCAGGCTGTTCTCACCGCTCGTCTGGCCAGCAGGTACTTCCGCCGCCGTCAGCAGCAGGCGGCGCTGCAATTGCCGCAAGGCCGGCGAGGCGATAGGTGCCGGCAGCAGGCCGATCACGCGCTCCGCCTGGGCGCGGCTGGTGCCGGCCCACATCTTGATGCCAAGGCCGCCATTGTCGTCGCCGAGCAGGCCGGCGCTGGACGGATCAGGCGCGCTCAGTGTTTCCACCGCCACCATGCCGGCCTTCGGCACAGCGGTGCCGCCAGGAGCGCCAGCAGGGGCCCCGGCGGGCGGCACGTTAGTCTGCTGTACAGGCGTCTGCTGTACGGGGGCCGGCTGAGCGGCCGCCGGCTGTTCCGGCTTCTGCTCCTCCTGCGCCTGATTCTGGCTCTGGTTCTGCGGCGGCGCTGCCGGCGTAAGGCGCACTGGCTGCGCCAGGGCGGTGCCGGCCAGAGCAAGAAGAAACGGGATGCTGAGGGCGGCCAGCCGGCGCATGATTATTTCCCGAGCCTGTCGTTGGGGATGACCTTTTCGACCTTGGATTTCGGTGCCGGAATATCCCAGGTGGCGAGGAAAATGCCGCCGCCCACTACCAGCAGCACCAGAAGGGCAAGGAAAATCGCAAGAAGGCGGCTCATGAAATCCTCGGATACGTGCGCAAACAGGGCCAGCCGCGTTTGAATTGCCAGCCGGTTACAGTATTCTACCGGCCCGGCCAGGGTATCGCAATTGGGCGCCATGCCTGGCCGGCCGCTTTGTCGTTTCCAGCCGACCTGTTGTCCGGCTGCGGCCGGCGTGAACCAGAGGGTGTTGTGCAACCGATTGTTCCCGTACCGCTGAAGAGTCTGGTCCTGGTCGGCTTGATGGGGGCGGGAAAGAGTTCGGTTGGCAAGCGCCTGGCGTCACGCCTCGGGCTGCCGTTCTTCGATGCCGACACCGAGATCGAGAAAGCCGCCGGCGCCAGCATCCCGGATATTTTCGCCGAACATGGCGAACCCGCCTTCCGCGATGGCGAGCGCCGCGTCATCGCCCGGCTGCTGGAGCAATCGCCAATCGTGCTGGCCACCGGCGGCGGCGCTTTCATGAATGCCGAGACCCGCGCCCGCATCAAGGAGCGTGGCCTGTCGATCTGGCTCAAGGCGGAACTCGATGTGCTGGTGAAGCGCTGCTCCCGGCGCGGCAACCGGCCGCTGCTGGCTGGCGGCGACATGCGTGCCGTGCTCTCCCGCCTGATGGACGAGCGCTACCCGGTCTATGCCGATGCCGATATCACCGTGCTCACCGGCGATGGCCCACATGAAGGCGTGGTCGAGCGCATCATTGCCACCTTGCCGCCTGGCTATGTCAGGCCGGTAACCGAGACTGCTGGAGATTGATGGCGCCATGGCCGCTTCCCACCGCATCCGTGTCGAACTCGGCCAGCGTGGCTATGATATCCATGTCGGTGCCGGGCTGATTGCCCAGTCTGGCGCGTTGATAAAGCCGATCCTGCGCCGCCCGTTCACGGTGATCGTGACGGATGAGAATATCGCGCCGCACCGCCTGGCGCCGCTGCAGGCAGCCCTCGATGCCGCTGGCATCCAGCACAAATCCGTGATCCTGCCGCCGGGTGAGGCACAGAAAAGCTTTGCCGGCCTCGAGCGCGTTTGCACCGCGCTGCTCAGCCACAAGGTGGAGCGCCGCGACCACGTTATTGCACTCGGCGGCGGCGTGATCGGCGATCTGGTCGGCTTCGCCTGCTCGATCCTGCGCCGTGGCGTCGATTTCATCCAGATTCCCACCACCCTGCTGTCGCAGGTCGATAGCAGTGTCGGCGGCAAGACCGCGATCAATGCGCCGCAAGGCAAGAACCTGATCGGCGCCTTCCACCAGCCGCGCCTAGTGCTGGCCGATATCGATGCGCTGGACACACTGCCCTTGCGCGAACTCCGTGCCGGCTATGCCGAAGTCGTGAAATACGGCCTGCTCGGCGATGCCGATTTCTTCGCCTGGCTTGAGGCCAATGGCGCCGCATTGCTCGCCGGCGACAAGGCGCTGCGTGCGGAAGCCGTGGCGCGCTGCTGCGCTCATAAGGCGCGTATTGTAGCTGCCGACGAGCGCGAGGAGGGCGAGCGCGCTTTGCTCAACCTGGGCCACACTTTCGGCCATGCCCTGGAAGCCGAGACCGGCTATTCCGCGCGGCTGCTGCATGGCGAGGGCGTTGCCATCGGCATGGCGCTGGCTTTCCAGCTTTCCGGCCGGCTTGGCCTATGCGATCCGGCGCTGGCCGCCCGCGTGCAGCGCCATCTTGATCTGAGCGGCCTGCCGGCGCGGCTCGCGGCGGTGGATGGCGCGCAGAATTTCACTGTTGAAGTGCTGCTACACCACATGCAGCAGGACAAGAAAGTGCAGGACGGCAAGCTGGTCTTCATCCTGGCGGAAGCCATTGGCCGCGCCGTGCAGCGCAACGATGTTGCGCCTGCGGCGGTGAGCGCATTGCTGGCGGATGAATTGGCGCCGGCGAGGCAAGCAGCCGGCGCATGAGGGGACGGCTGCTCCGGCTTGCCCGTCTGCTGCGCTGGCTGCGCCCGCGCAAGCGCGGCGACCGACCGCCGCCGCCCGAACCGCCCACTGCCACCGATGTGCTGCGCAGCCAGCTTGAGCAGCACGCTGCCCAGGGCAGCCTGGTCAAGCTCGAACGCGACATGCTCGGCTCGATCCTCGATCTCGACGAGGTGCCGATCGGCGATGTGATGGTGCACCGGCGCAAGATGGAAATGCTGGATGCCAGCCTGCCGCCGGCGGAGATCGTGGCGCAGGTGCTGGAATCGAGCCATACCCGCATCCCAGTCTGGCGCGACGAGCCGGAGAATGTCATCGGCGTGCTGCATGCCAAGACATTGCTGCGTGAACTGCATGCGCTGCATTTCGAGATCGAGAAGCTGGATCTGAAGCCGCTGCTGCTCGAACCCTGGTTCGTGCCGGAAACCACCACGCTCCGCGAACAGCTCAACGCGTTTCGCCAGCGCCGCGCCCATTTCGCACTGGTGGTGGATGAATACGGCGCCATCCTCGGCCTGGTTACGCTGGAAGACATCCTGGAAGAGATCGTTGGCGATATCCGCGACGAGCATGACCGGCCCAAGCGGGTCTACCGCCGCCAGGCCGATGGTTCGGTGCTGGTCGATGGCACGGCAACAATTCGCCAGCTCAACCGGCAATTCGACTGGCATCTGCCCGACGAGCATGCCACCACCATCGCCGGCCTGGTGCTGCATGAAGCCCAAGTGATCCCGGAGGCCGGCCAGGTTTTCGTGTTTCACGATTTCCGTTTCGAGGTGCTGCGCCGCCAGCGCAACCAGATCACGGTATTGAAAATCGCGCCGCTGCGCTCCGAGGATTAGGGGCCATGGCGATGTTCGCGGAAATCTTCGCCGTCATCGCACCGATCTTCGTGCTGGCCGGCCTGGGCTTCATCTGGGCCAAGCGCGGCCTGGCCTTTCCGATGGATGCCATCGGCCAGCTCGCCACCCATATCGGCACGCCCTGCCTGGTGATTTCCACCCTGCTGAAGGCGGAATTGCCGCGCGCCGAATTGGGCTGGATGGCGCTGTCGGCGGTTTCCGCCACCCTATGCTTCGTGGTCATCGGCTTCTTCGCGCTGCGGCTGCTGGGCTTGCCCTGGCGCAGCTATCTGGCGCCGATGGCCTTCCCGAATAGCGGCAATGCCGGGCTGTCGCTCTGCCTGTTCGCCTTCGGCGCACCGGGCCTGGCGCTGGGTCTGGTCTGCTTCGCGCTGAACTCGTTCTGCAATTTCTCGATCGGCCAGGCGCTCTATGCCGGGCGCGGCAACTGGATCGGGCTACTGCGCGCGCCGGTGATCTATGCCGTGCCGATTGGCGTGCTCGGCAACCAGTTCCAGGTCGAATTGCCACTGTTCCTGATGCGCAGCCTGGAAACCGCGGGCGCCATCACCATCCCGCTGATGCTGCTCACGCTCGGCGTTTCGCTCGCCAGCCTGCGGGTGCAGGACCTGCGCAACGCACTCACCCTCACGGCTTTGCGTCTCGGCATGGGCTTCGCGGTCGGTCTGGCGCTGACTTGGGCCTTCGGCATGACCGGCGTGGCGCGCGGCGTGCTGATCATCCAATGCGCCATGCCGGTGGCGGTGATCAACGTGATCTTCGCGGTGCGCTATGCCCGCGATGCCACCGCCGTGGCCGGCCTGGTGGTGGTTTCCACCCTGGTCTCGTTCGCCACCTTGCCGCTGTTGCTGTTGATCGCCCTGGGATAGTGGCTGCCTAGCGAGCTACCGCCGAAGCCGGCGGCCTTCATGCAATAGGCCAGGATGGCGCAGCGCAGCCGCGAGGTGAGTGTGTTCTCGCGCCGCGCCGGATCGGCCTGCACCCGGGCCGCGAAGCCATGGCGGTCGAGGCCCTCCAACAGGCAGATATGCTCCAGCGCCTGCCATTCCTGCTGCTCCAGCCGCACGCTGGTCCGCATCAGGCCGAGCCGGATATTGCGGGTGACCAGGCTGGGGCGGACCGGGCGAAGCGGTGCCACCGGGGTTTCGGTTGTGTTTGGAGGGTTTTTAATCTCGCTCATGGGTATACGTTTAGTACATATACGTGCATGATGCAAACAAAAAGTTGTTGGTTGATGCGCAAATCCTCTTATGAGCGCAAATAGCAACCCTAAAGTTCTGTTATGACAGGCTTTTTCCCGCTTCGTCCGGGGTGAGGGCGGTCAGCGCCAGGGCGTGCACGCCATCGGCCAGCTCTGCCGCCAGCAGCTTGTAGATCAGCCGCTGCCGCGCCACGCGGTTCTGGCCCTGGAAGGCCGCCGATACCACCCGCACCTCGAAATGGGTTTCCTCAGGCTTCAGCCCCTTCATGCCGGCATGGCCGGCATGGCGGCTCGACTGGTCCTCGATCTCGAGGGCCAGCGGCGCCAGCGCCTCGGTCAGCTTGTGTTGGATACGGTCCTGGATCGCGCCCATGTGACCCGCTTAAGTGGCGTTCGCCGCCCTGTCAAGCGCGGCTTCGCCTTGCCTTGCCCCCGGGCGCTCCCATACTCTTGCGCCATGGCACGGGCACGATCGGCACGGCAGACGCATTTCATCGAGCACGAGGCGGAATCCGCCGAGGGTCTCGGTACGCATCTGCGCACCTGCGACCATCCGGAATGCCGCCGCGAAGGGCGTTTTCCGGCGCCGAAAAGCCGCGAGCCACGCGATGGCCGCTTCTGGTTCTGCCTCGAACATGTGCGGCAATACAATCTCGGCTGGGACTTCTTCCGCGGCATGACGCCGGAAGAAGTCGAGGATTATCAGCGCGAGGACATGCTGGGCCACCGCCCGACCTGGACCTTCGGCACCAAGGCGCCCAGCGGCGAGGAACCGCAGGTCTGGGTCAAGGACGATCTCGGCATCCTGGCCGATGTCGGCATCGTGCTGAATGGCGGCCGGCGCCGCCCCGGGCCGGAGCCGGTTTTCGAGCCGCGCGAGCGCGAGGCCCTGCAGGAGCTGGATTTCGACCTGCAGGCGCTGAAACCGCCGCTACGCTGGGCCGACATCAAGGCGCAATACAAGCTCATGGTGAAACGCTACCACCCGGACGCCAATGGCGGCGACCGCGAGGCAGAAGAGCGGCTGAAAAGCATCAACCAAGCCTATGCGTACCTGGAATCCCGGGGCTATACTTAGAGCCATCGACCCGGGAAGCCGCAGCCCTCCGCCCAGACGACAAGAAATTACCCGAAACGAGAGTCACGATGACGGCCATTCAGACCAAGCCAGTTTCTTCGCCCTTTGCTGCCGCCGGCATGCCGGACATGCCCGATGTGAAGATTTCCGTGCGCGATGTATTCGGCATCGACAGCGACATGACGGTGCCGGGCTTCTCGCACCGCTCCGAGCATGTGCCCGACCTCGACAGCACCTACCGCTTCGACCGCGAGACCACCCTCGCCATCCTGGCCGGCTTTGCCTATAACCGCCGCGTCATGGTTCAGGGTTACCATGGTACTGGCAAATCCACTCACATTGAGCAGGTTGCCGCCCGCCTCAATTGGCCCTGCGTGCGCGTCAACCTCGACAGCCATATCAGCCGTATCGATCTCGTCGGCAAGGATGCCATCGTGCTGCGCGATGGCAAGCAGGTGACCGAGTTCCGCGAAGGCATTCTGCCCTGGGCGCTGCAATCGCCGGTCGCCCTGGTGTTCGACGAATACGATGCCGGGCGCCCGGACGTGATGTTCGTGATTCAGCGTGTGCTGGAAGTGGAGGGCAAGCTCACCCTGCTCGACCAGAACCGCGTCATCCGTCCGCACAAGGCCTTCCGCCTGTTCTCCACCGCCAACACCATTGGCCTTGGCGACACCACCGGGCTCTATCATGGCACGCAGCAGATCAACCAGGGCCAGATGGACCGCTGGTCGATCGTCACCACGCTGAACTACCTGCCGGCCGAGGATGAAGTCGCCATCGTGGCGGCGAAGTCGCCGAGCTACCAGGATGCGGCAGGCCGCAAGACCCTGTCGCAGATGGTGGCGGTGGCCGAACTGACCCGCGCTGGCTTCATCAACGGCGATATCTCCACCGTGATGAGCCCGCGCACCGTGATCACCTGGGCCGAGAATGCGCGCATCTTCGGCGGTGTCGGTTTCGCCTTCCGCGTCACATTCCTCAACAAGTGCGACGAACTGGAGCGCGCCACGGTGGCGGAATACTACCAGCGCTGCTTTGGCGAGGAACTGCCGGAGACGGCGGCGAAGGTCGACCTGAAGTAACGGGACGCGCGTAGCATGGCCGGCAAGCCGGAATCGCCCATCGAGCCGTTCAAGCGGGCGCTTGGCAATGCCACGCGCTCGATTTCGGGCGAGCGCGAATTGCAGGTCACGTTCGGGCCGGAAACCCCGGGCCTGCGCGGCCTGCGCGCCCGCCTGCCGGTGCCGGGCCGCGATCTGCCGGCGACCGAGGTGGCGCAGTTGCGCGGCCTGGCCGATTCCATGGCTTTGCGGCTGAAGCATCACGACGACAAGCTGCATTCCAAGCTGCTGCCCCAGGGCGGCACCGCACGCGCGGTGTTCGATGCCGTGGAACAGGCGCGGGTGGAAGCCATCGGCTCTAACCGCATGCCGGGCATGGCGCAGAATCTCACCGCTGCCCTGGAAGACCGTTGCAAGAATCGCGGCTTCCAGAAGGTCAAGGACCGTTCCGAGGCACCGCTCGCCGAAGCCGTTGGCCTGATGGCGCGTGAACGCCTCACCGGCCAGGCCGTGCCGGAAACCGCGCGCACCATGGTGGAGATGTGGCGCGGCTTCATCGAGGAGAAGGGCGGCAGCGATCTCGACCGCCTGCTCGGCTCGCTGCATGACCAGCGCGCCTTCGCCAAGCTGGCGCGCAAGCTGATCAAGGACCTCGACCTCGCCGACGAAGAGAGCGGCGACATGTCGGAGGATGACGAGAATTCCGACCAGGATAGCCAGGGCCAGCAGCCGCAGAGCCAGTCGGAAGGCGAGGACAGCCAGGATGGCGAATCCTCCGCCTCCGGCGAACAGCAGGCGGAAGCCTCCGATGCCGGCGGCGGCGAGGCCGCCGAGATGGAAGCCGAAGCCGGCATGGAGCAGCAGGTCGCTGGCGCGGGCGAGGAAGCCGGCAAGGGCCGCCGCCCGCCGATGGGCGACAATTATGGCGCCAGCCGCGAGCAGACCTACAAGGCCTTCACCAAGCAGTTCGACGAGGTGGTGGAAGCCGACGATCTTTGCGATGCCGAGGAACTGGCCCGCCTGCGCCATCATCTCGACCAGCAGCTCAATCACCTGCAAAGCGTGGTCGGCCGCCTGGCCAACCGGCTGCAGCGCCGGCTACTGGCGAAACAGACCCGCTCCTGGGATTTCGACCTCGAGGAAGGCATCCTCGATGCGGCGCGGCTGGCGCGCATCGTTGCCAACCCGACGCTCTCGCTTTCCTACAAGGAAGAGAAGGAAACCGATTTCCGCGATACGGTCGTGTCGCTGCTGATCGACAATTCCGGTTCGATGCGCGGTCGCCCGATCACGGTGGCGGCGATGTGCGCCGATATCCTGGCGCGCACGCTGGAACGCTGCGCCGTGAAGGTCGAAATCCTCGGCTTCACCACCCGCGCCTGGAAGGGCGGCCAGAGCCGCGAGAAGTGGCTGAACGAGAACAAGCCGGCAGCCCCGGGCCGCCTCAACGATCTGCGCCACATTGTCTACAAGGGCGCCGATGCGCCCTGGCGCCGCGCCCGGCGCAATCTCGGCCTGATGCTGCGCGAGGGCCTGCTGAAAGAGAATATCGATGGCGAGGCGCTGATGTGGGCGCATGACCGCCTGCTTGGTCGCCCGGAGCAGCGCCGCATCCTGATGGTGATTTCGGATGGCGCGCCGGTGGATGATTCCACCCTCTCGGTCAATCCCGGCAATTACCTCGACCGCCACCTGCGCGAGACCATCGAATGGATCGAGCGCCGCTCGCCGGTCGAACTCACCGCCATCGGCATCGGCCATGATGTGACGCGCTACTACCGCCGCGCTGTTACTATCGTGGACGCCGAGCAACTCGGTGGCGTGATGATGGAGCGTCTGGCGGAATTGTTCGAGGACGATCCCGGCGCCAAGGGTGCCGGCGCTGGCCGCGGTCGCGGACGTTCGCGCGCCGCCTGAAATGTCGGGTTCCATGGAGCCCGCGACTTTTTTTACACGCCTTGCCGCATGCTAGCGCCGGCCCAAACTGGGGCGATGCCTAACTGATCTTCTTGATGCTATCGAGCAGCGACCCGAGCTTTGCCCGGGTCGCATTGCTCAAACTATTTGGGCCCGGGTCATTCGAACTCTGGGCATCGGAAGTTGTCGATACAGGGTCGGCATTGGCGGCTTCCGGTGCCTCTGCCATGTCTTCCGGCGTGCCAAGCAGCGTGTTGATCGTGCCGACCAGTTGCGTCAGGTCGATAGGCTTCGCCACATAGGCATTCATGCCGGCGCCGAGATAGATCGCACGGTCGCCTTCCATGGCATTGGCGGTCAGTGCCACGATGGGCAACTGACCGACCGGCGGCGGCAGCCGACGAATGGCGCGGGTGGCGGCCATGCCATCCATCTCCGGCATCTGCACATCCATCAGCACCACGTCATAGGGCGCCGTCTGCACGGCGGTGCAGGCCTCGACGCCATTGTTCACCATGTCGACATGATGGCCGAGGCGGCGCAGCATGGTGGCGATCACCATCTGGTTCACCTGATTATCCTCGGCCACCAGCACCCGCAGCGGGCGGCCAAGCGCGGAGCGGCGCAGATCCTCGGCACGCGGCAATTCCGCCTGGCTCGGCGCGATGCCCTCCGGCAGGGTGAGCTGGAACCAGAAGCGGCTGCCTTTCCATTCCTCGCTCTCGGCGCCGATCTGCCCGCCCATCAGTTCGACAAGCTGGCGCGAAATCGCGAGGCCGAGGCCGGTGCCGCCGAAGCGCCGGCTGATCGAACGGTCAGCCTGGGTGAAATGAGTGAACAGGTCGGAAATCTTGTCGGCGGCGATGCCGATGCCGGTATCCTCGACGCCGACAGTGAGGTCGATCTGGCCATCGCTGCTATGCACCGCCGTCACCGCGATGGTGACGCTGCCATGATCGGTGAACTTGATCGCATTGCCGACCAGGTTGAACAGCACCTGGCGGATGCGGCTGGGATCGCCGCGCAGGTAGCGGGGCGTGTCCTCAGCCATGCGCACGGTGAGCGCCACGCCCTTGGTGGTGGCGCGCGGGCCCATCATGAACACGATGCTTTCGATCAGGCGCGGCAGGTCGAAATCCACCTCATCCAGCCGCACCTTGCCGGCTTCCAGCTTGGAGAAGTCGAGGATGTCGTTCAGCAGCACCAGCAGATGCTCGGCCGATTCACGCGCCGCGCCCAGCAGCTTGCGCTGCTCCTCGTCCAGCGCGGTGTCGCCAAGCAGGCCAACCGAGCCGAGTACGCCGTTCAGCGGCGTGCGGATTTCGTGGCTCATCATGGCCAGGAAATCGCCCTTGGCGCGGTTCGCGGCCTCGGCGCGGTCCTTGGCCTGGGCGTAGCGGTCGGCGAGATCGCTCAAGCGGGCTGCCTGGTCTTCCACCTGGCGCTTGGCGGCGGCGAGGTCGACCAGGTTGGTTTCCAGCGCGCGCTGCTGTTGTTTCAGCGCCGTGATATCGGTGGCGATGCCGACCAGGCCGCCATCGGCGGTGCGGCGCTCGGCCGTGCGCAGCCAGCGGCCATCGGCCAGCCGCAATTCGGTGCTGCCATTCGCCGGCATCATCTGTTCGCGCTCGGTGAGCCAGGCTTCCACCTCGCCGGGCGCCACATCCACCAGCTTGCCGGCGATGGAGGCGCGCAGGATGTCGGCGAAGGCCATGCCGGGCACCAGCAGATGGCCGATCTCCGCGTGGAAATCGCGGAAACGGCTGTTGCACAACACCAGGCGGTGATCGCGGTCGTAGAGCACGAAGCCATCGGAAATGCTCTCGATGGCATCGGCCAGCTGCGTCTCGGCGCGCTTCAGTTCGCTGATGTCGGAGAAGATCGAGATCACGCCGCCATCGGCGATGCGGTGGCGCGTGATGCGCAGCCAGAATCCAGGGCGCGGCTCGGCGATCATCGGCCGGCCATCGGGCTGATGCAGCGATTGCCGCAACTCATGGCGGAAGGCCTGGGCGTCCAGGGCGGGATTGTCGACCAGCCGCTGCCGCAGGATTTCCTCGAACAGCAATTCCAGATGCACGCCGGGCCGCACGATGGCCGGATCATGGCCGCTGATCTCGTAGAAACGGCTATTCGCCATCACCATGCGCTCGTCGGGGCCATAAAGCAGGAAGCCGTCGGGCAGGCTCTCGATCGAATCACGCAGGCGCTGTTCGGCGCGCTTGATGTCCGAGATATCGGCGAAGGTGGCGATCATGCCGCCTTGAGCGATGCGCTGACGGGTGACGCGCAGCCAGCGGCCGGGGCGGTATTCGATATCCTGAGGCTGACCGGAGGGATTGAGGAAATCCTGCTCGGCCTGGCGGCGCATGCCGGCCTGCAGTTCAGGCGGCACGCCCCAGAGATTGCGCTCCACCACCATGCGGATCAGGTCAAGGCCATGCATGCCGGGCTTGGCCAAGGCCGGATCATGGCCGGAGAAATCGTAGAAACGCCGGTTGGCCAGCACCAGATAGCCATCGGCATCGTAGAGCGCGAAGCCTTCGTCGATGGTTTCGATGGCATCGCGCAGCCGGTGCTCCGCCTGTTTCAGCGCCGTGATATCGGAGGTGATGGACACCATGCCGCCATCGCCGGTCGGCGCTTCCGAGATGCGCAGCCAGCGGCCATCGGGCAATTGCCGTTCCACCGAATAGCCGGTCTTTTCGACATGCAGCTTCTGTTCGCGTAATTCCTCCCAGGCGGCGAGATCGGTGGCATAGGATAGCCTGCCGCCCTGTGCCATGGCGCTGCGGATCAGTTCGGCATGATCCCGACCGATCAGGCTGCTGTTGCCGTCGGCGCCGAAATACTCGGCGCTGCGGGTATTGTGCAGCACCACGCGATCCTGTTCGTCATAGAGCACGAAGCCGTCCGGCATGTGCTGCAGGGCGGCGGTCAGGCGTTGCTCGGCGCGTCGCGTCGCCAGCATCTGCCGGCGCAGCATCAGGCCAAGCCCGATGGCGACCAGCAAAGCCGCTGCCAGCAACGAGAAATCCGCCATCACATTGCGCCGCCAGTTGCTCAAGGCATCTTCCGGCGCCAGGCCGGCGGCTACCACCAGCGGATAATTGGCGACGCGGCGAAAAGCGATAAAGCGGGCGCGGCCATCGCTGCGCCCCGATGAGAGATAGATTCCTTCGCCCTGCTGCGGCAGCAGCTCGGTGAATAATTTCAATCCGGCATCGCTGGTGCCGATGTCTATGCCCTGCGGCGTATGGCGGATCAGCCGCAGGCCGTCGGTGCGGTAGAGCGACAGCAGCGAATGCTTCTGCGGCTGCAGTTTGGCATAGACATTGGAGAAATATTCCGGCGCCACCGCCACGGCGATGACACCGCCGAAACCGCCATTGGCGCGATCAATACGACGGCTGGCGCTGATCAGCCATTGTCCGGTAAGGCGGCTCAGCATCGGCGCGCCGATGAATAATCCGGTGTCGTTGCGCTCGACATGGGCCCGGAAATAGTCGCGGTCGGCGAGATTGATCGGGCGCGGCGGATCGGCGCCACTATCCAGGATCAGGTTGCCCTCTGCATCGAATACAATGAAGGATCGGATCTGCGGCAGGTCGGCTATCATGTTCAGCATGCGCCGCCGGACTTCGCTCAGAGGCGCTGCCTGCAGCACGCCGGCATCGGTCACCGCATCGGTGAAATACTGCAGGAACAGGTCGACCCCGGAAAAGGTGCGCGCAGCATGTTCATCCAGAACACGCGCCAATGCCTGCGCCTGTGCTTGCGCCGCGTTGAGATCTTCATCGCGCTGGCGGTGCAGTTGCAGCGCCACCGAGATGGCGAGCATGAACAGCACCAGGCCGAGAAACGCGGACAAGACCAGGGATATATTGCTACGCTTCTGCATGCGCCGGGCGGTACTGCCGCCAGATGAGGAATGGGTGTGTCGAGACTAGCAGAATTATCGCGGTTTAGTGCAATCGGCCTGCTTGCAGTTGTGGTGCTGGTTGTGACCTGGACAGCGCCGGCCTCTGCACAGGTGCCGGGCCGGGATCCATTGCTGGTTAAGGGCCTTGCGCTTGAACTCAACCCGGAGGCGCCTGCAGAGCACCGGCTGGGGGTATTGGAGTATCTCGGCGGGTTGGTACTGGCCAGCGGGGATGGCCGCTTCGGCGGCTATTCCGGCCTCAGTGTCGATGCCGATGGGGCCGGCCTCTGGGCGGTGTCGGATCGCGGCCATTGGCTGCGGCTGGATTTCGCCCGCGATGCTGCCGGCATTCCCACTGGTATCGCTTCTGCCGCCTTGGCGCCGTTGCTGGATCAGGCCGGCAAGCCGCTCACCGGCCGCAAGGCGGATGCCGAGGCGCTGCGCCGCGACCGCAGTGGCGGCTTCCTGGTCAGTTTCGAGCGCGAACACCGGGTCTGGCGCTATGCCAGCCCGCAGGAAAAGCCCGAGCCGGTGCCGATTCCCCGGGAAGTGAACGAATTGCCGTCCAATGGCGGCCTGGAATCGCTGGCTGTGCTGCCTGATGGCCGTTTGGTGCTGATCGGCGAGGAGGCGCTGTCGGCCCAGGATGCTGTTTCGCCCGTGTGGATCGGCGCTGAGTCGGCATGGCGCCAGCTTGGCTGGCCGCAGCATCAGGGGTTCCGGCCCACCGATACGGTGGCCTTGCCGGATGGCGGATTGCTGGTGCTGGAGCGGGATTTTCGCTGGGCGGCGGGCTGGGCGGCGCGGCTCAGCCGAGTCGGACCAGAGGATTTGAAGGCCAGGCCGGGAACCCTGCTGGCGCCGGCATTGCTGGCGGAATGGGCCAGACCCTATGCCAACGACAATCTGGAAGCCTTGGACCTGCGGCCGGGGCCGGATGGCCGGCCCTGGCTCTATCTGATGTCCGATGACAACCACAGCCGCTTCCAACGGACGCTGCTGCTGGTGTTCAGATTGCCGGAAAATCAGTAAAAACAAACGCCCGCCCGGGTTTCCCAGGGCGGGCGCGAAACCTGTTCGGCTGCGGCCTTAGGCGGCCTTGGCCAGCGCCTTCTTCACCTGGCGCTTCAGCTTCTTGGCGTCATCCGACAGCTTCGAGTCGGTGGTCTTGACCAGCCAGTTGTCGAGGCCGCCGTTATGCTCCACGGAGCGCAGGCCCTGCGCCGAGAGGCGCAGCTTCACATTGCGGCCAAGGGCTTCCGAAATCAGCGTAACAGCATGCAGATTCGGCATAAAACGACGCAGCGTCTTGTTGTTCGCGTGGCTCACATTGTGGCCGAACTGAACACCCTTGCCGGTCACTTCGCAGCGACGAGCCATGACAGACCTCTTTCTGGCAAAATTGCCCAACAAATCCAAAATCGGGCCGGGTTATAGGGGGGCTGGGGCCGCCCGTCAACCAGATTCAGGTCCGAAAAGCCGATCTTGGTTATATCGTTGACTCCGGGGGCCCAAGCCCGTATACAGCGGCACCCTTTTGACCGGGCCCCCGTTGGGGCCCTTTTTACGCTTTTCGACGGAGAGCGGTTGTGAAACGGACTTATCAACCCAGCAAGCTGGTGCGCAAGCGCCGCCATGGTTTCCGCGCCCGCATGGCCACCGTGGGTGGCCGCAAGGTAGTGGCTTCGCGCCGCGCCGCTGGCCGCAAGAAGCTGTCGGCCTGATCCTTTAGGACCGAACGCTCATGGCGACGGGTGGCCTCGAACGGCTCCGCCGCCGGGCGGATTACCTAAGGGTGCAGGGCGCCGAACGGCGCTCGGCCCAGCCCGGCCTGTTGCTGCAGGCCGCGCCTGCCGTGGATCTTCCAGGCCCCCCGGAATTCCAAGGTATTCGCATCGGATTCACCGCGTCGCGCAAGGTCGGCAACGCGGTGTTGCGCAACCGTGCCCGCCGCCGCCTGAAGGCGCTGGCGCGCGAGCTGCTGCAGGTCCATGCCCAGCCCGGCCATGATTATGTGCTGGTGGCGCGCCAGGCGACGCCGGAACGCGCCTATGGCGATCTGCGCCGGGATCTCGAAGCGGCGCTGAAGCGGCTGAAACTGTGGCGTGCGGCGTAATGCAATGAGCGCCGAACCGTCATATTCCATGGCGGCCCGCCTGGTGGCTCTGCCAATCCAGGCCTACCGGTTGTTTCTCTCCCCCTGGGTGGGGCATAACTGCCGCTTCCAGCCGACCTGCTCGTGCTATGCACTCGAGGCGCTGGAGCGCCATGGTGCCGTGCGCGGCTCCTATCTCACCGTGCGGCGCCTGGCGCGCTGCCAGCCGTTCGGTGCCAGCGGTTTCGATCCGGTGCCTCCCGTGGAGGCGCCGGCCAACAAGGCGGATAGTCAAAAGCATGTCTGATCAGAAGAACCTCATCATCGCCATCGCGCTGTCGCTCGCGATCATGCTGGGTTTCCAGTTTTTCGTGGATGCGCCGCGCCAGGAGCGCATGCGCGCCGAGCAGGCGGCACAGAAGGCCGCCACCAGCCAGGTGACGACGCCTGATGGCTCCAGCGCGCCGACCGCTGCGGGTCAGGTGCCGGGGCAGGCGCCGGGCCTTTCAGCAATGCCGAGCGTGCCGGGTGCGCCGGTGGTGCCGGGTGCTGCCCGCGAAGCGGTGGTGAACCAGACCCCGCGCGTCACCATCGACGGCAAGCGGCTGCGCGGTTCGATCAATCTGGTCGGTGGCCGCATCGATGATGTGATCCTGCCGGATTACAAGGAGACGCTGGCGCCGGACAGCCCGGCGATCACGCTGCTCTCGCCGGCCGGTTCGCCGCATGCCTATTACGCCGAGTTCGGCTGGACCGCAGCACCAGGCGACACCACCAAGCTGCCCGGCGGCCAGACCCGCTGGACCGCCGACCGCGAGGTGCTGAAGCCAGGCGAGACGCTGAACCTGCGCTGGGACAACGGCGAGGGCGTGGTGTTCACCCGCGCCATTTCGCTTGACGACAATTTCATGTTCAACGTCGTGCAGGGCGTCGAGAACAGCGCCGGCAAGCCGCTGACGCTGTTCCCCTATGCGCTGCTGTCGCGCCATGGCCTGCCCAAGACCGATGGCCTCTACATCCTCTATGAAGGCCCGCTCGGCGTGTTCCGTCCCAAGGCGGACGAGAAGGGCACGCTGAAGGAAGTGCCCTATGGCGATCTTGCCAAGGACAAGACCTCGGAATTCGATTCCGTCGGCGGCTGGGTCGGCTTCACCGACAAATACTGGCTCGCTGCCCTGGTGCCGGGCGTGGAGCAGAATGTGAAGGCGCGCTTCACCCATGCCGGTGCTGCGCCTGCCGAGCGTTTCCAGGTCGATTGGCTCGGCGGCGGCGTCACCGTGCCGGCCGGCGGCAAGGGACAGTCCTCCAGCCTGCTGTTCGTCGGCGCCAAGCAGACCGAGCTGATCAACCGCTACGAGGAGCGCCACCAGATTCCGCGCTTCGACCTGGCCATCGACTGGGGCTGGTTCCCGTATCTCACCAAGCCGATGTTCTTCGGCATCCACTGGCTCTATGGCGCGGTCGGCAATATCGGCATCGCCATGCTGATCCTCACCGTGGTCGTGAAGCTGCTGTTCTTCCCGCTCGCCTACAAGTCCTACGTGGCGATGAGCGCGATGAAGAAGCTGCAGCCGGAAATGCAGCGCCTGCGCGAGCGCCATGGCGAGAACCGCGAGGCGATGCAGAAGGAACTGATGGAGCTGTATAAGAAGGAGAAGGTCAATCCGGCCGCCGGCTGCTTGCCTATCCTGTTGCAGATCCCGGTCTTCTTCGCGCTCTACAAGGTGCTCTACATCACCATCGAAATGCGCCACGCGCCGTTCTATGGCTGGATCCACGATCTCTCGGCGCCGGATCCGACCTCGTGGATCAACCTGTTCGGCCTGCTGCCCTATGATATCCCGGCGATCTTCGCCGTCGGTGGCCTGCTGCATATCGTGTCGCTCGGCATCTGGCCGATCATCATGGGCGTCACCATGTTCCTGCAGATGCGCCTCAACCCGCAGCCGCCGGATCCGGTGCAGCAGAAGATCTTCGCCCTCATGCCGGTGGTCTTCACCTTTATGCTTGGCTCGTTCGCTTCCGGCCTGGTGATCTACTGGTCGTGGAACAACCTGCTCAGCATCGTGCAGCAGATCATCATCATGCGGCGCATGGGTGTGAAGATCGGCGGCGGCGCCGATCCGGAAGCCGCGAAGAAGTAAGATGACACAAACGCCGTATACCGCGGCACAGATCGAGAAGGGCCGGCTGCTATTCGCCGGCCCTTGCGATTTTGTCGCCGGGGCGCAGCGCGCGGAGATGCTGCCCGGCCCCGGTGTGCCGGAAATCGCCTTCGCCGGGCGCTCCAATGTCGGCAAGTCTAGCCTGGTCAACGCGCTGACCGGCCGCAAGACCCTGGCCCGGGTGTCGAACACGCCGGGCCGCACACAGCAGCTCAATTTCTTCGCGCTGGGGACCAAGCTGATGCTGGTCGACCTGCCGGGCTATGGCTATTCCCAGGCCGGCAAGCAGGTGGCCGCAGAATGGACCGGGCTGGCTATCGATTTCCTCAAAGGCCGGCCCAACCTGCGCCGCGTGCTGCTGCTGGTGGATGGCCGCCATGGCCTCAAGGACAGCGATTTCGAGATCATGGAAATCTTCGATCTCTCGGCGGTGGTCTACCAGGTGGTGCTGACCAAGGCGGACAAGGTGAAGCCGGCGGAAGCGGCAGCAAGGCTGGCGGAAACCAAGGCCAAGGTGGCCCGCCGGGTGGCAGCGCATCCCGATGTGCTGTTCACTTCCAGCGAGAATGGCACCGGCATTCCCGAGTTGCGCGCCGAACTGGCGGCGCTGGCCTAAGGCTCCGTTACCCTTTATAAAATTCCGCGACTGAGCCCGAGACTGAAAGCCTGACACGGAAACGCCCATGAAAACCGCCGGCCCGAAGCCCCTGGAAGCGCATCTGCAGGATACCGCCAAGGTACTTTCCGAGGCGCTGCCCTATATGCGCCGTTTCCATGGCCAGACCATGGTGATCAAGTATGGCGGCCATGCCATGGGCGACGAGCATCTGGCGCTGGAATTCGCCCGCGACGTGGTGCTGATCAAGCAGGTCGGCATCAATCCCATCGTGGTGCATGGCGGCGGGCCACAGATCGGCGCCATGCTGGAGCGGCTCAAGATCAAGAGCGAATTCATCGATGGCCTGCGTGTCACCGACCAGGCCACCGTCGAGATCGTCGAGATGGTGCTGGCCGGCTCGATCAACAAGCAGGTTGCCACCGCGATCAACACGGTGGGCGGTATCGGCATCGGCATCTCAGGCAAGGATGGCCGGCTGATCGAGGCGCGCAAACTGCGCCGCAGCGTGCGCGATCCCGGCTCCAATATCGAGAAGCTGCTCGATCTCGGCTTTGTCGGCGAGCCGGTGCGGGTGAACCCGGATATCCTGCGCACGCTGCAGAATTCCGACATCATCCCGGTGGTGGCGCCGATTGGTGTCGGCGAGAATGGCGAGACTTACAATATCAATGCCGACACCGCTGCTGGCGCCATTGCCTCTGCCGTGGGTGCTGCCAAGCTGCTGATGCTTACCGATGTGCCGGGCGTGCTGAACAAGGAAAAGCATCTGATCCCGAAGCTGACGCCGAAAGACGCGCTGATGCTGATGGGTGACGGCACGATTTCCGGCGGCATGATCCCGAAGCTGGAAACCTGCCTGGATGCGGTGCGCGGCGGCGTCGGCGCGGCGCATATCCTGGATGGCCGCATCCCGCATGTGCTGCTGCTGGAGCTGTTCACCGCGCATGGCGTCGGCACCATGCTGGAACGTCCGGCGGTGCAGCCGCGCAAGGACTAGCGGCGCGCGGCTTGCTAGCGCGGCGGCTGCCAGAGGCTTAGGAAGCGCTGCACCACGCTGGCGGAATTGTCGGAAGCCAGCGCCATGAAGGTGGCCATCTCATTGGCGCCTGATTCACCGCCCGCCAGATCGGACAGGCTGCGGAAGGCGATGAACGGCACGCCGTTGGCATAGGCCACCATCGCCACCGCAGCACTTTCCATGTCCAGCACCTGGGCCTTGAAGCTGGCGAACACATAGCGCCGGAAATCAGCATTATCGACAAAGGCCTGGCCCGAGACGCCGTTGCCGCCAACCAGCAGGCGCGGCTTCTGCTCCAGGCAGACATTTGCCGTCGTGCAATGTGCCAGCGGCACATCATGCAGCCTGCGCGCCGCAGCCAGCATACCGGCATCGGCAGCGAACCAGAATTTCTCTTCCGGCTGTTTCAGCCCGGCGCGGCGCACTTCCACGCTGCTTGGAAAGATCATGCCGTAATTCGGCTGTTCGGGTTTTTTCCACGGCGGTAGCGCGTATTTGCCGCCGCCCAAATCGCGCGCGAAGGTGGCTTCCAGATATTGTGCCCATTGTTCCGCCACCACCACATCGCCGATATGCAATGCCGGATCGACGCCGCCGGCAATGCCGCTGAACACGATGCCGGTGATGTCGAAACGGTCGAGCGCGATCTGCGTCGCCATGGTGGCATTGACCATGGAAATGCCGCTCAGGAAGAGCACTACCTTGCGGCCTGACAGTGTCGCGGTGACGAATTCGATGCCGTTCACGTCATGGCTTTTCGCGTCATTGGCGGCGGCTTTCAGTTTCACCCATTCCGGCGCGAAGGCGGAGATCACCGCAATGCGCGGCAGCGGGTCCAGCCGCTCGGCGGCCTGTAGCGGGAAGGTGAAAATCAGCAGCAGGGCAAGCAGCAGAGGGCGCATGGGAGGCTCCGATGTTTGAATCGATCATAGCGTAAGTTGCGGTATCGGGGCAGGCGGTTCTGGCGATTGCCGGCGTGACGCGGCATAGTGCTGGCCTGTTGCAGGAAAGGAATGGAAATGGCTGCTGACACCACTGCCCGCGCCGCCGAGGCTGCCGCGCATCATGGCGGCTTCGATCTGCTGCCGGTGGTGATCCTGCTGGCAGCGGCCGTGGTGGCGGTGCCGCTGTTCCGGCGGCTTGGGCTTGGCTCGGTGCTCGGCTATCTCGCCGCCGGGCTTGCCATCGGCCCCTACGGTGCGGGGCTGTTTTCCGATCCGCAGGCGATCCTGCATGTCGCCGAACTCGGCGTTGTCATGTTCCTGTTCATCATCGGCCTGGAAATGCAGCCCTCCAGGCTGTGGGCGATGCGCGGCGAGATTTTCGGCCTTGGCCTGGCCCAGGTTGGCGCCTGCATCGGCCTGCTGATCTGCGTCGGCCTGGCGCTTGGCTATCCGGTGGCGCAGAGCTTCGTTGCCGGCACCGGCTTCGTGCTCACCTCCACCGCCATCGTCATGCAGATGCTGGAAGAGCGCAAATCCATGGGCCTGCCCAAGGGCAGGCGCATCATCGCCATCCTGCTGCTGGAAGACCTTGCCATCGTGCCGCTGCTGGCGCTGGTCGCCTTCCTGGCGCCGGGCGGCGGCAGCATGAGCCTGATGGACCGCCTAGCCGGCATCGCCGTCGGGCTTGCCGCCATCGGCGGTCTGATCGCCGCCGGGCGCTGGCTGCTCGATCCGATGTTCCGCCTGCTGGCCAAGACGCGGGCGCGTGAGGTGATGACGGCGGCGGCATTGCTGGTGGTGCTGGGGGCGGCATTGGCGATGCAGGCCGCCGGGCTGTCCATGGCGATGGGCGCTTTCCTGGCCGGCGTGCTGCTTTCCGAATCCTCCTTCCGGCACCAGCTCGAAGCCGATATCGAACCCTTCCGCGGCGTGCTGCTCGGGCTGTTCTTCCTTGGCGTCGGCATGGCGCTGGATCTCGCCACGGTGGCGAATAACTGGCGCCTGATCATCATCGCGGTGGCGGCCTACATGGTGCTGAAGACTATCGGTATCTACATCATAGCCCGGCTGTTCCGCGCCAAGCATCGCGAAGCGGTGGAACGTGCCGTGCTGATGGCGCAAGGCGGCGAATTCGCCTTCGTGCTCTACGCCACCGCCGCCAGCGTCGGCATCATCGACGCCGAAGCCAATGCCATGCTCACCGCCATCATCATCATCTCGATGGTGCTGACGCCGGTGATGACTATCCTGCATGACCGCCTGATGCCGGCCGCCGATGATGCCTCCATGGATGGCGTCGAGATGGCGGAGGGCCTGGAGGCCAGCGTGCTGCTGATCGGCTTCGGCCGTTTCGGCCAGATCGTCAGCCAGCCGCTGCTGGCCAACCAATGCTCGATCTCGATCATCGACACGGATACGGATTCGATCCGCGATGCGCGGCAGTTCGGCTTCAAGATCTATTACGGCGATGGTGGCCGGCTGGATATCCTGCGTGCCGCCGGTGCCGACCGCGCGCGGCTGGTGGTGGTGGCGCTGAACGACCGCGAGGCCAGCCTGAAGATCGTGAAGATGGTGAAGGCGGAATTTCCGCTGGTGCCGGTGCTGGCGCGCGCCTTCGACCGCGAGCATGCCAAGGAGCTGATCGAAGCCGGCGTGGATTACCAGATCCGCGAGACTTTCGAATCCGCCCTGGCCATGGGGCAGCAGGCGCTGACGGTGTTGCAGGTCGAGGAAAGCGCGATCAACGATGTCCTGGCCGATATACGGCGGCGCGACCTGGAGCGGCTGAATGTCGAGATTGCCGGCGGCGACATGGGAGATGCGGCACGCGAGCTGATGTATGGCAATATCGGACGCGGCGATCCTGGCAAGCATTAAACGTTAGCTGGGCAGGCTGAGCAGCCAGTCGCGGAAGGCGCCGATCGCCGGTTCGCGGGCGCGGCCTTTCAGGTGCAGCAGGTAATAACCGCCAGGCCGGCGCACGCGCTGACTGGGCAGTGGCTCCACCAGGCGACCGTCGCGTAACTCCGTCGCCACGAAGAAATCCGGCACCAGGGCGAGGCCAAGCCCGTTCACCGCCGCTTCGATCGACATGAAGAAATGTTCGAAGGCCGGGCCCTGCTGTGCCACCGGCTGTTTCAGACCGGCCTGGCCGAACCATTCCGCCCAGGCCTCGGGCCGGGTCGAATGGGTCAGCAAGGCATGGCGGCGGATATCCTCGGGCCGTTTCACCGGGCGGCTTTTCAGCAGCGCGGGGGCGCCGACCAGGATCACGGTTTCGGGAAACAGGAAGGTGGCTTCCAGTTCATCGGGCCAGTCGCCGGCGCCGTATTGCAGCCCGACATCGATGGCTTCACGGGCGAAGTCGATGCGGCGGTCGGCGCTGGTCACGTCCACGGCGATTTCCGGGTGGAGGCGCTGGAAATCCGCCAGGCGTGGCATGAACCAGCGCATGGCGAAGGTTGGCAGCGTGGTGATGGTGAGGCGGTTGGCCGGCCGTCCGGCGCGCGCCACCAGGCGGGTGGCAGCAGTCAGACGGTCGAAGGCATCGGTCAGCGCCGGCAGGTAGGCGGCGCCCATCGCGGTCAGTTCCAGGCCGCGTGGGCCGCGCTGGAAAAGCTGCACGCCGAGATCGGCCTCCAGCTGCTTCACCAGCCGGCTCACCGCGCCCTGGGTGACATGCAGTTCTTGGGCGGCCCGGGTGAAGCTCAAATGCCGCCCGGCGGCGGCGAAGGCGCGCAGGGCGTTCAGCGAGGGGAGGGCTTCACTATGAGAAAAACTCATAACACCGGAGTTTAAATCGATTGTCGCGGCGGCGCCAGCGGCTAAGATCGCTGCCATAACAATCCTCAAGCCCAGCGATTGCCAGGAGCCGCCCCATGAACGCACTGACCCCGACCCAGAAGCCAGCCGGCGCCAGCACGCTGCCGAATGGCGGCCGCCCGATCCGCCCCTTCCATCTTGCCTTCCCGGTGCATGATATCGCCGAGGCGCGCCGCTTCTATGGCGAGCTGCTCGGCTGCCCGGAAGGCCGCTCGGCCGATAACTGGGTCGATTTCGATCTCTTCGGTCATCAGATCGTGGCGCACCTGGCGCCGGAAGAATGCGGCCATGCCAAGACCAGCGATGTCGATGACCATGCTGTGCCGGTGAAGCATTTCGGCGTGGTGCTGACCATTCCGGAATGGAAGGCGCTGGCCGAGAAGATGACTGCCGTCGGCACCAAGTTCGTGATCGAGCCTTATGTGCGCTTCGAGGGCGAAGTCGGTGAGCAGTACACCATGTTCTTCCTCGATCCCTCGGGCAACGCGCTGGAGTTCAAGGCCTTCGCCCATGACGAGATGATCTTCGCCAAGTAAGTTCTACAGCAGCCCCATAAGCTGTTCTCCAGATGCAGCCGTTGGCTCCCGTGCCAGCGGCTGCATTTTTTTCTAGGCTGGCAATACCCTGCCGATGGCGCCGCCGATGGCGCTCCACAGCGCGCCAACCAGGGCGTTCCAGGCTTTTTCCAGCATCACTGCGGCCAGGCCTTTCAGCACGTTGACCAGATTGCGCGCCATGGTCTTGAGGCTGTCGAGGAAGAAGGGCTCAAGGTCCGGCCCGATCTGGCCCGAGGCGATGCCGGAGGCCACCAGGGCGCCTTGCTGCGCCAGGGCCTGCATCTGCGCCTGCGCGAAACCTTGCACCTGGGTCACATCCTGGCCGATGGCGGTGTTCACGGCGCCGGTGAGCTGGCCGACGAGGGCATTCACATCGATTGCGGGCATGTTGCGTCCTCCAATGATCAGCCGGCGGCTATCAGCGCGCCAGCGCCTTTTCGTAGATCAGGGCCTGCTGCATCGAGATGACATACTGGCCCTTGAAGGCCTGCACCTCGATCAGGCTGAGCGCGCGGGTGGCGTGGGTGCTGCGCATGGTCGAGATCGTCTGTGCCAGCAAGGCCACCACGCCGGAGCTCGGTGCCGGCATTGCCTGGATGTCGCTGATCGCCTTGCCGAGCAGGTTGGCGCCGCTGGGCGTCGAGGGCATCGGGCGGCTGTCGATCTGCACCTTGGTGGCTTCCAGCAGGGCGATCAGCGCGGTGTAGCTGGCCTGTGCCGCAGCGTAGCCCTGCGGATTGCTCGGGTTCTGCGCCACCTGGTCGAACAGCGCCATGCCATTGGTGTTGGTGGTGCCGAGCGCCTGCACGATGCTCTGGTCATAGGCCGGGGCGAGCTGGGCCTGGCAGCCGCCGAGAAACAGCAGGGCCAGGAGGGCGAGGAAGGGCACCCGAAGGCGATGTCGGATATTCGCCCTGAATACGGGAATATTATGCATAAATACCTCCTATAAGGGCTAATTCGCCTCTTATAGGAGGTATTGTTCCGCCGATCTATGTTTTTCTTATAGGTGGGCCAGCGCCCGCTCCAGGAATTGCTCCGACCATTCCTGCACGAAATGGCCGCCATCGGGCACTTCAATGGGCGGCGGGCAGTTGCGGATCACCTTGTGCAGGCCCTGCATCACCGGGGCGCCCAGCACCGGGTCGGCCATGCCGATCACCATCACGCTCTTGCCCTGCCAGTCGTTCTTCCAGAATTCCAGAGCGCGGCGCGAATGCTCGGTGCCTGGCGCCTGCGGATTGTCCGGCACCAGGTTGGGGAAGCGGCGCACGCCGCCCTTGTAGTGCAGATCGGGATAGGGCGCGTCATAGGCGGCGGCTTCCGCCGGTGTCAGATGCGGGCAGCCACGCGCGATCAGCTTGCCAATCGCCATGTCCGGATTCTTGTTGTTCCAGGCGCGCCAGTCGAGGAAGCCTTGCGTCAGCGGCCGGTCGCCGGTCGCCAGCGCCGTGTTCATCACGAACAGGCCGCTGAAGCGTTCCGGCATCTTCATCGGAATGGTGAGGCCGAGCAGCCCGCCCCAATCCTGGCAGACCAGCACCACGTTCTGCAGGTTCAGCGCCCGGATCAGCGCGATCAGGCTGTCACGGTGGAAATCGAAGGTGTAGACCGCATCCTCGCGCGGCTTGTCGGATTTGCCGAAGCCGAACAGGTCCGGCGCCACCACCCGGTGGCCGGCCGCCACCAGCGGCCCGATCATGCGGCGGTAGAGATAGCTCCAGGTCGGCTGGCCATGCAGGCAGAGGAAGGTCTTGCCGCCATGCTTGCCTTCGTCCAGGTAATGCATGCGCAGGCCATTGGCCTGATCGAGGTAATGCGACTTGAAGGCATAGCCGGGCAGGTTCTCGAACCGCTCGTCCGGCGTGCGCAAGGCTTCGATCATGGCGTCTCTCTCCCTTGTTTATCTTTATGGGAGAAAGACTGAACCTCCGGGCAGCCAAGTCAATGGCCGGCCCAGGGTCAATGACCGGCCGGGTGCCAAATTTGCTTGCTGCCGTTACGGCAGCCTTATTTCTTCTTGCTCTTCTTCTTCACCTTGGGGCGCGCCTTGCCCGGCTTGGCGCGCACCGCCTTGGCATGGGCGGCCATCGCCTTGGGGCCGAAGACGCGGCGGAAGATGGTATCCACATGCTTGAGGTGGTAGCCGAGGTCGAACAGCTCGGCGAGCTGCTTCGGCTTCAGCTTAGCGGTCACTTCCGGCTCGCTTTGCAGCAGCTTGAGGAAGTCGCCGCCCTGGCGCCAGATGGTCATGGCGTGCTTCTGCACCAGACGGTAGCTGTCCTCGCGCGACAGCCCGGCCTGGGTGAGCGCCAGCAGGATACGCTGCGAATGCACCAGGCCGCCGAAGCGATCCAGGTTCTTCATCATGTTTTCGGGATAGACCACCAGCTTCTCGATCACGCCAGCCAGGCGATGCAGCGCGAAATCGAGATGGATGGTGGCGTCGGGCCCGATGCCGCGCTCGACGGAAGAGTGGCTGATGTCGCGCTCATGCCACAAAGCCACATTCTCCAGCGCCGGGACCACCGCCGAACGCACCAGGCGCGCCAGGCCGGTGAGATTCTCGGTCAGCACCGGGTTGCGCTTGTGCGGCATCGCCGAGGAGCCCTTCTGGCCGGGCGAGAAATATTCCTCGGCTTCCATCACCTCGCTGCGCTGCAGGTGACGGATCTCGGTCGCCAGCCGCTCGATGGAGGACGCGACCACGGCGAGATGCGCGAAATAGGCGGCATGGCGGTCGCGCGGGATCACCTGGGTGCTCACCGGCTCCGGCTTCAGGCCAAGCTGCTTGGCGACATGCTCTTCCACGCGCGGGTCGATATTGGCGAAGGTGCCGACGGCGCCGGAAATCGCGCAGGTGGCCACTTCCTCGCGCGCCAGTTCCAGGCGGCGGCGGGCACGCTGGAATTCGGCATGGTAGCCGGCCAGCTTCAGGCCGAAGGTCACCGGCTCGGCATGGATGCCGTGGCTGCGGCCAATGGTGGGCAGCAGCTTGTATTCGAAAGCGCGTTCTTCCAGCGCTTTCAGCACCCGGTCGCAGCCGGCCAGCAGCAGGTCGGCGGCCTTCACGAGCTGCAGGTTGAAGCAGGTATCCAGCACGTCCGACGAGGTCATGCCCTGGTGCACGAAGCGCGCCGCCGGGCCGACATATTCCGCCAGGTTGGTGAGGAAGGCGATCACGTCATGCTTGGTCTCGCGCTCGATGGCGTCGATCCGCGCGATCTCCCACTTGCCCTTCTTCCACACCTCCTTGGCGGCGGATTTCGGGATCACGCCCAGTTTGGCCTGGGCATCGCAGGCATGGGCCTCGATCTCGAACCACAGCCGGAACTTCATTTCCGGCTCCCAGATGGCAGCCATTTCAGGGCGGGTATAGCGGGGAATCATGCGGGCCTCGTCTGCGGCGGGAAGCGAGGCGGTTTTACTCCCCCGGGCCGGCCAATTCAACGCATCGGAACGGGCGGATTGACGCTTCCGAGCGATTAGGGCAGCGTCCGGGCAACTTCCGGGGAGGTGCCGCCATGGCTGCTGAGAATACTGTTCCGACCATCGACCGCCGCGACCTGGATTTTCAGCTTTTCGAGGTGCTGGATGTGGCCGCCCTGGCCGAGCGGCCCTATTTCGCCGACCATGACCGCGAGACGCTCGGTGCCGCGCTGGATACCGCCCAGAGCATCGCGGCGGCGCATTTCCAGACCCATAACCGCAAGAACGACCTGAACGAGCCGCATTTCGATGGCGCGACCGTGCATATCATCCCGGAAGTGCGCGCGGCTTTGGATCAGTTCATCAATGCTGGCTTCATGGCGGCGCATCGCGGCTATGACGAGGGCGGCCAGCAACTGCCCTGGAGCGTGATGCAGGGCTGCTTCGCCTGCTTCAATGCCGCCAATATCGGCACCATCGCCTATGCCTTCCTCACCATCGGCGCCTCCAACCTGATTGGCGCCTTCGGCAACGATGAACAGAAGCGGCGCTATCTCAAGCCGATGACCGAGGGCCGCTTCTTCGGCACCATGTGCCTGTCCGAGCCGCAGGCTGGTTCCGGCCTCGCCGATATCCGCACCCGCGCGGTGCCGCAGCCCGATGGCAGCTATTCGATCAGCGGCAGCAAGATGTGGATTTCCGGCGGCGAGCATGAACTGGCGGAAAACATCGTGCATCTGGTGCTGGCGAAGATTGAAGGCGCGCCAGCCGGCGTGCGCGGCATCTCGCTGTTCATCGTGCCCAAGCGCCATGTGCATGAGGATGGCTCGATCGGCCAGCGCAATGACGTGCAGCTTGCCGGGCTGAATCACAAGATGGGCTATCGCGGCACCACCAACACGCTGCTGTCGTTTGGCGAGAATGGCGCCTGCATTGGCTATCTGGTCGGCGAGCCGCATCGCGGCCTCGACTACATGTTCATGATGATGAACGAGGCGCGCATCGGTGTCGGCCTCGGCGCCACCTCGCTCGGCATCGCCGGCTACCGCTACAGCCTGGATTACGCGCGCCAGCGCCTGCAGGGCCGCGCGCCGGACAACAAGGATCCGGCCTCGCCGCCGCTGCCGATCATCCAGCATGCCGATATCCGCCGCCTGCTGCTGGCGCAGAAGGCGGCGACAGAAGGCGCGCTGGCGCTCTGCCTTTATGCCGCGCATCTGGTCGATCTGCAGCATGCGGCAAAGGATGCGGCGGAAAAGCAGCGCGTGTCGCTGCTGCTGGATATGCTCACGCCGATGGTGAAATCCTGGCCCAGCGAATTCTGCCTCGAGGCCAACAAGCATGCCATCCAGGTGTTGGGCGGCTATGGCTATACCCGTGATTATCCGGTGGAGCAGTATTACCGCGACAACCGCCTCAACCCGATCCATGAAGGCACCCATGGCGTGCAGGGCATGGACCTGCTGGGCCGCAAGGTGACGATGCAGGGCGGTGCCGGCTTCAAGCTGCTGTTCGAAACCATCCAGGCCGATTGCGCCTTGGCTAAAGCTGTGGCGGAAACCGCCGGCCTGGCGGCTGCGCTGGAAACCGCCCTGGCCCGCGTGGCGGAGACCACCCAGGCGATGCAGCCGGCGGCGAAAGATGGCCGCATCGCGCTCTATCTCGCCAATGCGACCCTGTATCTCGACATGATGGGGCATGTCGTTGTCGCCTGGATGTGGCTGCGTCAGGCGCGGGTCGCCGCCCAGGCGCTGGCCGCCGGCCAGAGCGGCACGGAAGCGGATTTCTACCAGGGCAAGCTGGCGGCGGCGCGCTACTTCTACGCCTATGAACTGGGCAAGCTGGATTACTGGCTGCCGTTGCTGGCGCGGCTGGAGCCGGCGACGCTGGAAATGCGTCCCGAGTGGTTCGTCTAAACCAAGATATGATGGCGTAGCCGCTTGGGAAGCGGCAGAGTGGCGGCATCCGTCAGCAAAGGTGCCTCACGCCATGTATGTCATTGCCCTCACCATCGTTCACTCGCTGATCAGCTTCGCTGCGCTTGCCGCTGGCCTCGCGGTGCTGCTGGACCTGCTGCGCAATGATGATCGCCCGGCAATGGTGAAGCTGTTCCTGCTGACGGCATTCCTCACCTCGGCCAGCGGCTTCCTGTTTCCCGTCACGGAGATACTGCCGTCCCATATCACGGCAGTGATTGCCCTGCTGGTGCTGCTGCCGACCTGGTCCGCGCGCTATCGCTTCCGGCTGCTCGGCGCCTGGCGCTGGGTTTATGCCGGCGGTGCGGTCGCCAGCCTGTATTTCATCGTCTTCGTGCTGATCGTGCAGATATTCATGAAAACCCCGGCGTTGCGCCAGGCGGCGGAAAAGGCCGAACCGCCTTTCACCATCACCCAGGGCATCGTGTTGCTGATTTTCCTCGCGCTTGGCCTGCAGGCGGTGCGTAAATTCCGCCCGGCATAGCTGTTCCGCTTCAATGGCAGCGGCTATGCTCAACCCATGGCCGACAAGCCGGAAAAACCCTTTCAGCGTTTCAACGCACCGCGCGGCCTCAATGTCGCGCTCGGGCGGCTGACCAAGCCGCTGGTGAAGCAGCGCGGCGCGGTGTTCGGCGACATCCTGTCGCGCTGGCCGGAAATCGTCGGGCCGTTGCTCAGTCCTGACACGCAGCCGGAACGCCTGCTCTACGGCGCGCGCGATGGCCATGGCGCGACGCTGGAAGTCGGTGTGAACGGTGCCCAGGCGCTGGAATTGCAGCATCTGGCGCCGCTGGTGGTGGAGCGCATCAACAGCTATTTCGGGTATCAGGTTGTCGCCGGGCTAAAACTCAAGCAGATGCCGATTCGGCCCAAGCCGAGCCAGGCGCGTCCGAGTCGCGTTCCGCGCCGACTCGGGCCGGAGGAGGCTGCCAGGCTGTCCGAACTGCTCTCCGCAATCGAGGATAAAAACCTCCGCCAAGCACTTGAGACTCTTGGCCGATCTCTTCTGAAGCAAGGCTAGCGGCGCCTTATTGGTGCCAGATTCCTGTGGATAAGAAACGAGTTGGGTTGAAGGCCCGTCGTTGAAATCCATAAAATACCCCCTGGATATTGGGGGTGGGAGCCTCTTCATGAACTATATACAGCGTCTTGCCGCCATTCTGTTTTTCGCCGCCGGGCTTGTGGGCCTGGGTGGCCTTGTGACTGTGAGCGGTGTGGCGCGTGCGCAATCCACCGATCCGCGGCTGCAGGACATGGTGCTCGGCAAGGCCGATGCGCCAGTCACCCTCATCGAGTATGCCTCGCTGACCTGCCCGCATTGCGCCAATTTCCACGCCAGCGTTCTGCCGGTGCTGAAGACCGAATACATCGATACCGGCAAGGTGAAGCTGATCTTCCGCGACTTCCCGCTGGATCAGCTCGCGCTGGCCGGTGCCGCCGTCGCGCGCTGCGCCGGGCCGGAACGCTATTACAGCTTCCTGGAAGTGATGTTCAGCCAGCAGCGCGCCTGGGCCACGGCGGCCGATCCGCGCGCCGCGCTGGCCCAGATTGCCCGCCTCGGCGGCATGTCCACCGAGCAGGTGGAGAATTGCTTCAATGATCAGGCGGTCAACGACTACATCCTGAATTCCCGCCTCGAAGGCAATCAGAAGTTCAACGTCAATTCGACGCCGACGCTGATCGTCAACGGCAAGACGCTGGCTGGCGTGCCGAGCATCGATGAGCTGCGCAAGCTGATCGACGGCCTGGCTGCCAACGCCCCTGCCGGTGGCAGCAATGCGTCGCAGGCGGCAAGCGCTGGCAACTGGTTCGGCGGCAATAGCAAGACCTATATCGCCATCGGCATCGTGGTGCTGGTGGTCGGCGGCATTGTGATCTTCCTGCTCCGCAAACGCTGAAGCAGGCTTCAAGTTCAGGGCGGTTTTCGAAAGGGAAAGCCTGTGCAGTTCACCAAGTTGCGCCTTTCCGGCTTCAAGTCCTTCGTGGAGCCGACCGAATTCGTCATCCATCCGGGCCTCACGGGCGTTGTCGGGCCGAATGGCTGCGGCAAGTCGAACCTGGTCGAGGCGCTGCGCTGGGTGATGGGCGAAAACTCGGCCAAGCGCATGCGCGGCTCAGGGATGGACGACATGATCTTCGCCGGCACGGCCACGCGGCCGGCGCGGAATGTCGCCGAAGTGTCGCTGGTGCTGGACAACAAGACCCGCACCGCGCCCGCCGCCTTCAACGAGCATGAGAACCTGGAGATCGTCCGGCGCATCGAGCGCGAGCGCGGTTCGGATTACCGCATCAACGGCCAGGATGTGCGCGCCCGCGATGTTCAATTGTTTTTCGCCGATCTGGCATCGGGCGCCAATTCGCCGGCCATGGTCAGCCAGGGCCGCGTTGGTGCCATCATCAATGCCAAGCCGACCGACCGCCGCATGCTGCTGGAAGAAGCGGCCGGCATTTCCGGCCTGCATTCGCGCCGGCATGAGGCCGAATTGCGCCTCAAAGCGGCGGAAACCAATCTTGAGCGCGTCGTCGATGTCATCGGCCAGCTCGATCAGCAATTGCAGGGCCTGAAGCGCCAGGCGCGCCAGGCCAGCCGCTATCGCAACATCGCCGGCCAAATCCGCCGCACCGAGGCGATCCTGTTCCATCTGCGCCATCAGGCTTTGCAGGAAGCCCTGGCCCAGGCCGAGGCGGCTTTGCATGAAGCCGAGCGCGAGGTCGCCGACCGCACGCTCCAGGTTTCCGAAGCCCATGGCGCCGAGCGCATCGCCGCCGAAGCGCTGCCGCCGCTGCGCCAGGCCGAAGCCGAGGCCGGCGCCCGCCTGCATCGCCTGGCCGTGGCCCGCGACGGTCTGGATGCCGAGGAAGCCCGCGCCCGCGAAGCGGCAGCGCAGGTCGAGCAACGTCTGGCGCAGATCGAGGCCGATGCCGGCCGCGAACAGAATCTGAGCCAGGATGCCGCCGCTTTGTTACAGCGCCTGTCGGAAGAGGCTGCCCTCTTGGCGCAGCAGGCCGAGGCCGCCCCGGCGCTGGAGACTGAAGCCGCCGAAGCCGCGCAGACCGCGCAGGATCAGGTGGTGGCCCGCCAGCAAGAACTGGATGCCGCCACCGAGCGCGCCGCCGCCGAACATGCCGAGCGTACCCGCCTGACCCAGGCGATCCAGGAATCCGAGCGCCGGCTGGAGCGGCTGCGCAGCCGCGTTGCCGAACTCACCGAAGAACATGCGCGGCTTGAAGGCGATGTCACTGCCCAGGCCGCCGCCGATGAAGCGGGTGCCGAGATCGAGGCCAAGCTGGCCGCTGTCGAGGCCGCGCGCGCCGCGCTTGATCTCGCGGAGCAGCAGCAGGCGCAGCTTGTGGAAGCCGCCCGTGCCGCATTGGAAAATGTGGAGAGCGATTTCACCGGCCGCATCGATGCCGCCCGTGCCGCGCTGGAAGCCATCGAGGCCGAGCATGCCGGCAAGCTGGATGCCGCCCGCGCCAGCTTGAGTGCCATCGAGGCCGAGCAGGCGACCAAGGTTGAAGCCGCCCGTGCCGCGCTGAACCAGGTGGAAGCCGAGCAGGCGGCGAAGATCGAGGCAGCGCGCGGCGGTATCGCCAGCGTCGAGACCGACCATGCCAGCCGCATCGAGGCGGCCCGTGCCGGTGTTGCTGCCGTTGATGCCGAATATGCCGAGAAGCTGGAAGCGGCCCGAGGCGTGGTTGCCGCCGCCGAGGCCGAACAGGCGCAGTTGATCGCCACTGCCCGCGCCGCCCTGGAAGCGGCGGAAGCGGAGCGCCAGGTCCTTGCCGCCGCCGAACAGGCGGCACGCGATGCCTGGCAGGGCGTACAGGGCGAGCTTACCCGCTTGAAGGCGGAAGAGGCTGGTCTGGCGCGTCTGCTCAAGGCTGACGACAACAACATGTTCGCGCCGGTCATCGATCAGGTGACGGTGGCGCCGGGTTATGAGAAGGCGCTGGGTGCCGCGCTTGGCGATGAATTGAATTCCGCCATCGACAGCGGCGCGCCGATGCATTGGGAGGCGTTGCCACCGCTCTCCGATGCGCCGGCTCTGCCGGAAGGCGTGCAGTCGCTGGCCAGCCAGGTTACCGCGCCGGCGGCGCTTGCCCGCCGCCTGGGCCAGATCGGCATAGTCGAGGATGCGGATGGTTTGCGTCTGCGCGGCCAACTGCGCCAGGGCCAGCGTCTGGTGTCGAAGTCCGGTGCGCTGTGGCGCTGGGATGGCTTCACCGTCAAGGCTGGTGCACCCACCGCTGCCTCGATCAAGCTGGAACAGCGCAACCGGCTTGCCGATCTGCGCGAGGAACTGCGCGAACTGGAAACCAAGCTCGCCGATGCCCAGGCTGCTTATGCCGAAGCGCGCCAGGCCACCGAGGCCGGCGTGCAGGCCGAGCGCGAAGCCCGTGCCGGTGTGGCCCAGGCCGAGGCCGGTCGCGATGCCGCGCGCCAGGAAGCCGGCAAGGCGGTGACGGAAGTCGAGCGCCAGCGCGGCGAGGCACGCGAGCGTGCCGGTCAGGTGCTGGCCCAGGCCGAGCGCGACCGTCTCGATGCCCGCAAGGCCGCCGAGCAGGTGGTGGTGCTGGCCGAGCGTGCGCGCCAGGAAGCCCGCCAGGTGGCGGAGCAGGGCGTGCAGCAGGCCGAGCGCGAGCGGGCAGGGGCGCGTGAGCAGGGCCAGGGTCTGATCGCCAGCGCCGAGCGCGAGCGCAACGAAGCCCGCGACCGCGCCCAGTCGGCGCTCGGTGCTGTGGAGCGTGAGCGCAACGAAGCCCGCCAGCGGGCGACGCAGGCATTGGCTCAGGCCGAACGCGAACGCCAGTCAGCGCGCGAGATCGCAAGCCAGGATATCGCGCGGGCCGACCGCGAACTGGAAGCCGCGCGCGTGCGCCAGGCGGAAGTGGTGCGCCGCGAGGCCGAGCGCCAGTCGAAGCTGGCCTCGCTCGGCACCCAGATCGCCGAACTGGGCCAGGAGATCACCGAAGGCGAAGCCGCCTGGCTGGCTTTCGGCGAAGCCCTGGCCGCGCTGCCGGCGGAGGAACTGGCGCGCGAAGCGATTGGCGCGTTGCGCCAGGAAGTCGATACGCTGCGCCAGAAGCTGGCCGAAGCCCGCGCCGCCCTGGAGCAGCTTCGCCGCGATGCCGTTGCCCGCGCCAACCGCCTGGAAGCGATTGCCGCCGAGCGTCAGGCTGCCGAGAACCGCGCCGCCGATGCCGGCCGCCAGCTTGAGCAGTTGCTGAAGCGTCGCGAGGAAGCCGCCACTGAGCTGCAGCGCCTCAACGAAATCCCTGCCGGCATCGAAGCCAAGCGCAGCGGCCTGCTGGACGAACTGGCCAAGGCGGAAGCTGCACGCCAGGAAATGGCCGATCATCTCGCCAATGCCGAAGCGGCGCAGGCGCTGGCGGCCAAGACCGCGCGCGAACTGGAACAGCTTCTCGGCCAGGGCCGCGAAAGCCGCGTGCGCGCCGAGTCCGAACTCGACCATCAGCGCCAGAGCCTGGATGAACTGGCGATCCGCATTCGCGAAGTGCTGGAATGCGCGCCGGAAGACGTGCTGAAGGCCGGCGAAGTCGAGGATGGCGAGGAATTCCCGGCGCTGCCGCAGGTCGAGAACCGGCTCGAACGGCTGCGTAAGGAACGCGACAATATGGGTCCGGTCAATCTCCGCGCCGAGCTTGAGGCGCAGGAGGTCGAGGAGAAGCTGAACACCTTGCAGGGCGAGCAGAACGATTTGGTCGCCGCCATCGAGAAGCTGCGCCAAGCCATCGCTTCCTTGAACAAGGAAGGCCGCGAGCGCCTGCTCGAAGCCTTCAAGAAGGTGGACGCGCATTTCCAGAAGCTGTTCGTACAGGTATTTGGCGGCGGCAAGGCCTATCTGCAGCTCGTCGAAAGCGACGATCCGCTGCAGGCCGGTCTCGAGATCATGGCGTCGCCGCCGGGCAAGCGTTTGCAGGTGATGTCGCTGCTTTCGGGCGGCGAGCAGGCGCTGACCGCGCTGAGCCTGCTATTCGCCGTGTTCCTCACCAACCCGGCGCCGATCTGCGTGCTCGACGAGGTCGACGCGCCGCTGGACGATGCCAACGTGGAGCGGCTCTGCAATCTGATGGAAGCGATGGCGAAGGAAACCGCCGAACTCGCCGAGGGCACCCGCTTCGTGGTGGTGACGCACCACCCGATCACCATGGCGCGCATGGACCGCCTATTCGGCGTCACCATGGCCGAGCGCGGCGTCTCCACCCTGGTCTCGGTCGATCTGGCCGGCGCCGAGGCGATGCGCCAGACGGCTTGATCCAGCCATGATGCGGGTGGCATGAACCAGGCGATCCGCGACTGGCTTTCGGCCTTCGCGGTCTATCGCGACCGCCGTGTGCTGGCGATCCTGGTACTCGGCTTCGCGTCCGGCCTGCCGCTGGCGCTGACCGGGCAGACCTTGCAGGCCTGGCTCACCGATAGCGGCACCTCGCTGAAAGCAATCGGCCTGTTCGCCGCCGTCGGCACGCCCTACACACTGAAATTCCTCTGGGCGCCGCTGATCGATCGCCTGGAATTGCCCTGGCTTACCGCCACCCTGGGACGTCGGCGTGGCTGGTTGATCTTCGCGCAGATTCTGCTGATCGCGGCCATCGCCGGTCTGGCCAGCACCGATCCAGCCACCGCACTGCATATCACCGCGCTTTGCGCTATCGGTGTGGCCTTCGCCTCCGCCACCCAGGATATCGTGATCGATGCCTGGCGTGTCGAAATCCTGGAGGAGCGGCAGTTGGCCGCCGGTGCCGCAACAATAGTGTTCGGCTATCGCGTCGGCATGCTGGTGTCGTCGGCCGGCGCGCTTTATGCCAGCGCCTACTTCTCCTGGCCCGTCGTTTACCTCGGGCTGGCCTGCCTGCTGCTGCTCGGTACCCTCACGGTCTTGCTTGTTGGCGAACCGGCCTCCCGTCCGCGCGAGGATGCCGAGCGCCGCTTCCGCGAGGTCGCCACCTGGCTGGAACAGCGGCCCAATCTGCGCGGTGCGCCAGCCCGTCTTGCGGCATGGCTCTATGTCAGCGTCGCCGGACCCTTCGCGCAATTCATGAGCCGGCCCGGCTGGGTCGCCGTGCTGCTGTTCGTGATGCTGTTCAAGCTCGGCGACAGCCTGGCCGGTGCGCTCGCCACCAGCTTCTATCTCAAGCTTGGCTTCGCCCGCGAGGACATCGCCGAGATCGGCAAGCTCTACGGCTTCGCCGCCACCATGCTGGGCCTGTTCCTGGGCGGCTGGCTGATGCAGGCAGTGGGGCTCTACCGCTCGCTGTGGTTCTGCGGCCTGTTGCAGATGGGCTCCAATCTGCTGTTCGCCGTTCTGGCTTTGCGCGGCCCGGATACCGCTTTCCTGGCGCTGACCGTGGGAGTGGAAAACCTTGCCGGCGGCATGGGCACGGCGGCGCTCGTCGCCTATCTGTCCGCGCTTTGCAATGTCGCCTACACGGCCACGCAATATGCGCTGCTGTCCTCACTGACCGCGGTGGCGCGCACGCTGCTGTCATCCTTCGCCGGCTACATGGCCGATTCGCTCGGCTGGCCGCTGTTTTTCGTCGCCACCACCCTGGCGGCCATCCCCGGCCTGGCATTGCTCGCCTGGCTTACACGGCGCGGCGCAGCCACCCGCCTGGGCTAACTTTCTGCTGGAAATCGGGCAATATATCTGCTGAATTTATGTGCAGTTTATGTTGATGACGGCCGCATCTTACCAAGACGACCGCTTTCACCTATATGTCACAAAATTGACATCGTCCCTCAACAGTGTGGCGGGATAGTCGGAGCATGAACATGCAAGTCCCTCTCGGCCTCGCCCCCGCAGTCGCCCTCAACCCGGCACTGCATGGCTGGCAGTGCGCCTCGGCGGATGGCCGTTTCGAGGTGCGTCTCACCCGCCGCGCGGAAGATATCCGGGCCGCACAGCGCCTGCGCTACCAGGTTTTCTACGAGGAGATGGCAGCGCAGCCGACGCCCGAGATGGCGCGCCTGCAACTCGACTTCGACAAGTTCGATGATCTCTGCGACCACCTGATGGTGTTCGACCGCTCGCTGCCCCGCGCCGAGCAGGCCGTGGGTACCTACCGGCTGCTGCGTCGCTCGGTCGCCGAGCGCCATGGCGGTTTCTACTCGGCGTCCGAATACGATATTTCGCCGATGCTGAACCAGGTCGGCCCGCAGGGCGGCCTGCTGGAGCTTGGCCGCTCCTGCGTACATCGCGACTATCGCTCCAACGCCATCATCCAGTTGCTGTGGCGCGGCATCTCCACCTATATCGACGACCATGGCATCGAGTTCATGTTCGGCTGCGCCTCGCTGGCCGGTACCGATCCGAGCCGCCATGCCCTGGCGCTGAGCTACCTGCACCATAACCACCTGCCGCCGGAAGCCTGGCGCGTGCGCGCCCTGCCGGCACGCTACGAGGCGATGAACCTGCTGCCGCCCGAGCAGGTCAGCGCGAAGGCCGCGATCCATGCCCTGCCGCCGCTGATCAAGGCGTATCTGCGGCTTGGTGCCTATATCGGCGATGGCGCGGTGATCGACGAGCAGTTCGGCACCACCGACGTGTTCATCCTGCTGCCGGTATCGCGTATCGCCCCCAAATACCAGAACCGCTTCCTGCCCGAGGATGGCTTGATCCACGTCGAGGGCCACGCCTAAACTCTCCCGACAAGGGAGAGAAGCGGCAAGGCCCAAACTCTCCCGCTCAGGGAGAGCAACGGGATGTATATTATCCAGTGGGCGGCAAAACTGCCTGGCAAGACGGCCATTGTCATTGCCGAAACCGGCGCCGCGCGCACATATGCCCAGCTTGAAGCGATGTCGAACCGTGCCGCGCAGCTCTTCCGGCAATGCGGCCTCGGCTTCCGCGACCATATGGCCTTGCTGCTTGAGAACAGCCTCGAATTCTATGATGTCTGCTTCGGTGCCGACCGCGCCGGCCTGTACTACACCGCCATTTCCACCCGGCTCACGGCGCCGGAAGTCGCCTATATCGTCAACGATTGTGGCGCCCGGCTGCTGGTAATCGGCCCGACCTTCGCCGACATGGCTGCGGAATTGCGCAGCCTCTGCCCCAAGGTCGAGCGCTTTTTCATCGTTGGCGCTGTGGCCGGTGGCTTCGAATCCTGGGATGCGGCGGTGGCCGCGATGCCGGCGGAGCCTATCCCTGACGAAGTGCAGGGTCGCGACATGCTCTACTCCTCCGGCACTACCGGCAAGCCCAAGGGCGTGAAACGGCCGCTGGCCGGCGACCCGGTCGGTGTCTCGACGCCGTTCTTCGAGAATGCGCTGAAGATTTATGGCTATGGCCAGGAGATGGTCTATCTCTCGCCAGCGCCCGGCTACCACGCTGCACCCTTGCGCTACACCATGGTGGTCAGCCGGGTCGGCGGCACCCTGGTGGTGATGCAGCATTTCGATGCCGAACGGGCTTTGGCATTGATCGAGCAGCATGGTGTCACCCATTCCAACTGGGTGCCGACCATGTTCGTGCGGATGTTGAAACTGCCCGACGCAGTAAGGACCAAATACCGCCTCGGCACGCACCGCGTCGCCATCCATGGCGCCGGACCGATTTCCATCGAGACCAAGCAGCGCATGATCGATTGGTGGGGGCCGATCCTTTATGAGTATTACGCCGCGTCCGAGGGCAACGGCACCACGATCATTACTTCACCGGAATGGCTTGAGCGGCGCGGCTCGGTCGGTCGCGCGGTGATCGGCACGCCGCATATCGTCAACGAGGAAACCGGTGCGGAGCAGCCTTTGGGCCAGGCCGGCGTGGTGTATTTCGAAGGCGGCCTGCCTTTCGCCTATCATAACGACCCGGAAAAGACCGAAGGCGCCTTCAACGACAAGGGCTGGTCGACGCTCGGCGATATCGGCTATCTCGATGCCGAGGGCTATCTCTACCTTACCGACCGCAAGGCGTTCATGATCATTTCCGGCGGCGTGAATATCTATCCGCAGGAAGCCGAGAATGTGCTGATCAATCATCCGCTGGTCGCCGATGTGGCGGTGATCGGCGTGCCGAACGAGGATTTCGGCGAAGAGGTGAAGGCGGTGGTGCAGCTTGTCGATCCGGCCTCGGCTTCACCAGCCCTGGCCGCCGATCTCATCGCCTATTGCCGCCAGCATCTGGCGGCGATGAAATGCCCGCGCAGCATCGATTTCGACCCGGCGCTCCCCCGCCATGAAACCGGCAAGCTCTACAAGCGCCTGATCAAGGATCGCTACTGGGGCAACAAGACCAGCCGGATCGTGTGAACTATTCTTCACGTCGTCACCGCCGGACTTGATCCGGCGGTCTTTGGCAATCCGGCCTGAGATGCGCGGATCAAGTCCGCGCATGACGATAGTGGGGGGCGAGTATGAGGTGGGTGAAACCCCCCTGTGTCATGCTCGCGAAGGCGAGCATCCCATTTGATTTGGTCAATGGGATTCCCGCGTGCGCGGGAATGACAGTATGGCTTCACAAGCCTACTGCCCCGGCACGCCCTTGGTGGTGGAGTATTCGAAATGCAGCGCCTTGCCCTTGAGGCGGGGATAGAGCGCATGCGCGGCCGATGCCGCTTCGGCGAAGCCGGTGAGGATCAGCTTCAGCTTGCCGGGATAGCTCGCCACATCGCCGATGGCATGGATGCCGGGCTCTGATGTGGCACAGGTGGCGGGATCGACGCGGAGCTGATGCCGTTCGAGATCGAGCCCCCAATGCTGCAGTGGCCCGAGATCGCTTTTCAGCCCGAAGAAGGCGAGCAGATGCTGCGCTTCCAGCCGGCGGGTCTCGCCTTCCAGCGACTGTACCAGCACGGCATTGAGCCTGCTGCCATCGCCTTCCAGGCTGCTCAACTGATATGGCACCACGAATTCGACTCCGTTGCCTTCAAGCGCCTGCAACCGCGCGACGCTTTCCGGCGCGGCGCGGAATTGCGCCCGGCGGTGGATCATATAGATGCGCGCCGCCACGCCATGCAGCGCCAAAGCCCAGTCGACAGCGGAATCGCCGCCGCCGGCAATCGCCACGCTGGCGCCACGGAAATCCTCTGCCCTGCGCACCAGGTAATGCACCGCCTTGCCTTCATAGGCCTCGATGCCAGCGAGCGGCGGCCGGTTCGGGCCGAAGGCGCCGGCACCGGCAGCAATGATCACCGCACGTGTCTGGATCGTATCGCCCTTGTCGGTGCCGAGCAGAAAGCTTTCCCCAGCGCGGCGGCAGTTCTCGATGCGGCGGCCGAGCAGATAGCGTGGCGCGAAGGGCGCTGCCTGCGCTTCCAGTTGCTGGATCAGGTCGGCGGCGGCAATCCGCGGGTAGCCCGGAATGTCGTAGATCGGCTTTTCCGGATAGAGCGCGCTGCATTGCCCGCCGAGCTCCGGCAGCGCATCCACCAGCGTGCAGGAAAGCCCGAGCATGCCGCACTGAAACACCGCGAACAGCCCGACCGGACCGCCGCCGATGATCGTTACGTCGCTGCCGTGTGCTTCGCTCATTCCGCCGCGGCGCTGTTGGCCCGCAGCGTGTTCTGCACCAGGGCGGCGAGGCGCTCGATGCCTTCCTCGATGCGCTCCGGCTGGCCGAGCGAGAAGCTCAGGCGCGCGGTGTTGCGCTTCGGCTCGGTGGCATAGAAGGCCGAGCCGGGCACGAAGGCGACATTGGTATCCTTGATGGCGCGCTCAAGCAGGGCGGTGGCATCGACGCTTTCGGGGAATTCCAGCCAGATGAACATGCCGCCATCGGGCACGTTCCAGGTCACTTCCTTGGGGAAGCTGCGGTTCAGCGCCGCCAGCATGGCATCGCGCCGCGCCTTGTAGGTCGGGCGCAGCTTCGCCACCTGGGTGCTGTGCGAGGAGCGCGCCAGTTCGTTGGCGATGATCTGGTTCACCGTCGAGCAATGCAGGTCGGATGCCTGCTTCAGCAGCACCAGCTTGTTGATCAGCGATGCATCCGCCGCGATCCAGCCGATGCGCAAAGCCGGGGTCAGCACCTTTGAGAGGCTGCCGACATAGATCACCAGATTCTTGTTATCGGCGCGCTTGGCTTCCAGCGCGGCGAAGCTCGGGATGCGCTGGCCGTCATAGCGCAGTTCCTCGTAGGGCGAATCTTCCAGGATCGCGACATTGTATTTGTAGGCGAGATCGAGGATCGCCTCACGGCGCTTGAGCGAGGTGGTGATGCCGGCAGGATTGCAGAAATCCGGCGTGAGATAGAAGAATTTCGGCTTCCGGGCGAAGGCGGCTTCCAGTTCCGGCAGCTTGGCGCCTTCCGAGTCCATCGGCACGGCGATGAAATCCGGCTGGTAGGTGCCGAACACCTGGATGGCGCCGAGATAGCTCGGATCCGTCACCACCAGGCCGTCGCCGGCATTGATGAAGGCGCGACCGAGGAAATCGAGTGCCTGCTGCGCGCCGCTGGTGATCAGGATGCGGTCGGGCGCGGCGGCGATGCCATGGCCCTGCAGGTAGCCGGCGATCCATTCGCGCAGCGGCAGATAGCCCTCGCTGATCGAATACTGGAAGGCATCGGCGGCGCGTGCCGGGTCGCCCATGATCTCGGCATAGGCCTTCGAGATGGTTTCCAGCGGGAACATCGCCGGGTCGGGGATGCCACCGGCAAACGAGATGATCTCCGGACGGTTGATCAATTTGAGCAGCTCGCGAATCTCGGAGGCGCGCAGATCGTTGACGCCCTGGGCGAGCGCGGGAAGGGATGATGTGGACATGCTGGTTCGTTTCCTCTGCTTGGCCGCAGATTAGCGGAGCAGGCAGGGCGAGCCTAGTCCCGCAGCAGCAAAACCGCCTCGTCGGGCACTTGTACCGATACAATCCGGCCGGGATCGAAAACCGCCTCGCCGGGGCGGTGCAGGCGGTCGATATGCAGCCGGTGCGGCCCGACCTGCACGGCATAGCGCACCATGCCGCCGAGGAATTGCCGGCTCGTCACCTGGCCATTGAGGGCACCGGCCTGGTCCGATCCGAGGCCCAGGCTCTGCGGCCGCAGGGCCAGGCAGGCCGGGCCATCCTGCGCCGCCATGGGCAAGATGATGGCCTCGGCCTCGAAGCGGCCGCCGCGCACATTGCCTTCGATCAGGTTGGCGGAACCGAGGAAGCCGGCGACGAAGCGGTTCGCCGGGCGGTCATAGAGGTCCACCGGGCGGCCGATCTGCTGGATGCGGCCACCATCCAGCAAAGCCATGCGGTCGGAGACGGCGTTGGCTTCCTCCTGGTCATGGGTGACGAAGATCGTGGTCAGTCCGGTGCGGCGCTGCAGGTCGCGCAATTCCTCGCGCATTTCCTCGCGCAGCTTTGCGTCGAGATTCGAGAGCGGCTCGTCCAGCAGCAGTACTTCCGGCTGCACCACCAGGGTGCGCGCCAGCGCCACGCGCTGCTGCTGCCCGCCGGAAAGCTGGCTGGGGCGCCGCGCGCCATAGGCTTTCAGGCCGACCAGATCCAGCGCCTGTTGCACGCGTGTCGCGATCTCGGCACGCGGCACTTTGCGCTGCTCCAGGCCGAAGGCGACATTCTCCGCCACCGTCATATGCGGCCACAGGGCATAGGACTGGAACACCATGCCGACATTGCGCTGCCAGGGCGGCAGGCGGGTGATGTCGCGGCCATTGACGCGGATGCTGCCTTCATCCGGCTGGCCGAAGCCGGCAACAAGGCGCAGCAAAGTCGTCTTGCCCGAGCCGGACGGCCCGAGGAAGGCGAAGAATTCGCCGCGCGCAATGTCCAGGCTCACGTTATCGAGGATGGTCTGGGCGCCATAGCTGAAGCGCACGCCGGCAATATCAACGCCACCAGTCATTCGGTCCCCCTCAATCCACGTTTGGCCCGGTCGTGCTCGGCGATGCGATACGAGACGAAGCTGCCCAAAGCCACCAGCAGCACGGCTATGATGCCGAGCGCCGCACCGGGGCCGCGTCCCGCCGGGGTCTGCATCGCGGTGTAGATGCCATAGGAAATTGGCGCCGAGACATCGCGCGTCACCAGCATCAGCGTCGCCGACAATTCCACGGCGGCGGTGGCGAAGCTGGTGACGAAGGCGGCGGCCAGGCCGCCGGTCATCAGCGGCACCACGATGCGGCGCAAGGTGGTGAGTTTGCCGGCGCCGAGCATCTCGGCGGCTTCCTCCAAGCTGACATGCAACTGCTGCAAGGCAGCGACGCAGGCGCGCAAGGCATAGGGCAGGCGGCGGATGGCATAGGCGATCACCAACATGCCCCAGAAGGTGGCGAGCGACGAGCCGTCGGGCAACTTCACTTCGAAATAGAGCCTGAGCAGGCCGATGCCGAGCACCAGGCCGGGCACGGCCAAGGCTGCGGTGGCGATCTGATCCAGCAATTGCCGCGCCGGCAGCTTGGTGCGCAGGATCAGCCAGGCGATTGCCGTGCCCAGCACCAGGTCGATCAGGGCCGCCAGGCCGCAATAGAGCACGGTGTTGCCGATCTGATGCGCGGATTCATTCCAGGCGGTGATGTAATGCTGGAAGGTGAAGGCATCGGGCAGCACGCTGAAGCTCCAGATAGTGCCGAGCGAGAGCAGCAGGATGCCGATATGCGGGCTGAGCGCCACCAGCAGCGCCACCACGATGAAGCCCCAGGCCAGCAGCATCTGCGGCCGGCTCAACTGACGCCGACCGAGGCCGCCGCCGCCGCGCTGCTGCGTGGAGTATTCCTTGCCGCGCAAGGCTAGCGCCGAGAGTGCCATGGCGGCGAGCGAGAAGCCGACCAGGATCACGGCGATGACATAGCCCATCGGGTCGCCCATGCCGACCGAGGTGATGCGCAGGTAAGCCTGCGGCGCCAGCATGTTGGTGACGCTGAGCAGCAGCGGCGTGCCGAGATCGTCGAATACCTTGACGAAGACCAGCGAGGCACCGGCGACATAGCCCGGCAAAGCCAGCGGGAAGACGATGCGGCGAAACAGCCCGAAGCCGTGCGAGCCGAGATTCTGCGCTGCTTCCTCCATGGCGCTGTCGATATTGTTCAGCGCTGCGGTGAGGTTGAGCAGGATGAAGGGGAAGTAATGCAGCGCCTCGACGAAGACGACGCCGTTCAGCCCTTCCATGAAGCCGATGCGGAAGCCGAACCAGTCGTTCAGCAGCAGGTTGACGCTGCCGTTGCGGCCGAAGATCAGCTGCATCGCCACGGCGCCGACGAAGGGCGGCATCACCAGGGGGATGACGCCCAACGCCTGGATCAGCCCGGCGCCGGGAAAGCGGAAGCGGGCCAGCAGATAGGCCAGCGGCACGGCGATCAGCGTCGCCCAGATCACGCTCATCACCGCGACATAGAAGGAATTGAAGAAGCTTTCGCGGAACAGCGAGGTGCCGAAGAAGTCGGCGAAATGCACCAGGGTGAAGCCGCCATCCTGAGCACGGAAAGCGGTGAGCACCACGCTCAGCACCGGCAGCACCAGGAACAGCAGCAGGAACAGCCCGACCAGGGCGGCCAGCGCGAGGGCGAAGCCGCCCCCGCGCCCGAACGACAATGCCGGCACCTTACTTGGCCGCCTTCACCGCCTGCTCGGCCAACGCCTTGGCCTCGGCATAGTTCTTCTTGGCGAAGGCATCCCACTGTTCTTCATACTGCGCCTGGCGGGCCTGCGCCGGCTTCTCCTTCGAGGTCGGCTGGAAGGCACCGGCAATCGCCGGGTCGGCGGCTTCCTTGTCGCTGAGCGGGATCGCGGTGGCTTTGGCGCGCGCATCCGCCAGCAGCTTCTCGGCTTGCGGCGTCTTCTTCTTCGCCACTGCCGCGTCGGCGGCATGGATTGCCTTCCAGGCTTCGTTCAGTTCCTTGAGGCGGAAGGTGACCAGGCGGTCGTAGAGCGAATTCACCAGTTCATAGCGCGCTTCCGAGAGATCGGAATCGAACGCCACCTTGGCGCCGAGCTTGGTGTTCTTGAACGGGTTCGGGTAATCCGCCGGCGCCTTGGCATAGGTGTCGGGGCGCACTGGCAGGCGGCGGATTTTCGGCTCCAGCAGGATTTCCTGGCCCTCGGGCGACATCAGGAATTCCACGAAGGCCTCGGCGGCCTTGCGGTTCTTGGCGTTGTTGATGATGCCGATGCTGGCCGGCACGATGGTGGTGAGTTCAGGATAGACGAATTCCACCGGGAAGCCGCTGGCCTTGGCGGCGAGGCCGAAGAAGTCGATGACGATGCCGAGGCCATACTGGCCGCTATTCACCGAGTCCGGCACGCCGAAGCTGCGGTCGGAAACGGTGACGAGGTTGCCGCCGATTTCCAGCAGCGTGGCCCAGCCCTTGGTCCAGCCTTCGCCCTGCAGGATGGTCTCGACGGTGAGATGCGTGGTGCCGGAGCGCGAGGGCGCCGAAATGCCGACATGGCCGACATAGATCGGCTTCTTCAGGTCATCCCATTCCTTCGGCAGCGGTAGCTTGTTCCCCTGCATATAGCGTGTGTTGTACATGATGCCGTAGCCGGACGCGGCGAAGCCGAAGAAATGCCCCTCGGGGTCGTTGATCGGGAAGGCGCCGACCTTTTCCGGGATGCCGCTGGCCTTGAGCTTGTAGGGGCTCAGCAGCTTGTTCTTCTTCAGCACCTCGAAAGCGTCAGGCGCCGAGACCCAGAACAGGTCCGGCGGATTGCTCTGCGTCTCGCGGATATAGGCGACGGCAGCGGTGGTGTTGCGGTTCTGCACTTCCACCTTGGTGCCGGGATACTTCTTCTCGAAGGCGGCGGCATAGGGGCCGGTGAGATCCTTCGGGAAGGAGGTGATCACCACCACCTTGTCTTCCAGGGCTTGCGCCAGAGCGAGGCCCGGCAGGCCCGCAGCGGCGGTCAGGGCGAATGTGGCGGCGGCCAGCAGATGGCGGCGAGCGAGACGCATGGATTCCCTCCCGGGATGTTATGGTTTGTCATAAAACCGTAACAATGCTCGCGCTGCTTGGCAATGAACCGAGAGGTGATTCCCGCTTAATGCGGCCCAGTTTAGTGCGGCCTAACCTCTAATGCGGCCCAATCTCTAATGTGGCCCAATCTCTAATGTGGTTTGGCGCCATGTTCGTCGGCCAGTTGCGCCACGGCGCGCAGCAGCTTGCCGCGTTCGCGTTCGGATTCGATCTGACCGAACAGGAAGGTGAGGCGTTCGAGTTCGAAATCGCCGGCACGTTCCTGGGCGCGGCTGGTGAAGGAAGCTTGTTCGAAGCCCAGTACCTCGGCGATGCGCCCGAGCAGGCGCGGCGCTACCGCCCGGCGGCCGGATTCATATTCGGCCAGGGTGGCGGTGCGGCAACGGCAGGCCCGCGCCAGTTGGTCCAGGCTCAGTTCGCGGAATTCGCGGAAGAGCCGGATCCGGCGTCCGAGATCGGCCTGGGCTTCGGGATTAGCCCTGGTTTTCGACCTATTCGGGGTTTTTGGTGTATTTATCGCCATCGTGCCGCCCTAAAGTGTTCCACTATGTGGAACACTGCCACTGTGGCAAATCGCGCGAGGAAATACAACTGGAGCCTTCGGGTTCGGCTTCGTCTTTCGATGAAGCGCTGTGACCGTCGATACAGCGGCCGGGTGCGCCAGCGGCTATATCGGCTGCATAACAGGCTGGGAGGCCGGAAGATGCACAGGTCGATGCAGTTGCCAGAGCATTTGCAGGCGTTGGAGGCGTATTGGTGCCTGAAGCGGCGCGGCCGTCTGCTGCCGGATCGCTCCGGCTTCGGGCCGCTGGAATTGCGCCCCTGGCTCGGCCATATCGCGGTGATCGCGGTGGAGCGCCAGTCGGCAGGCGATGACGCGGATATGCGCTTCCGCGTCGTGCTCTCTGGGATGCATATCGACGACTATCGTGGTGGCGGTGTCACCAACCGCTATCTCGACGATCTCACCCGGGGCCGCACCAGCACCGAACCGCATTACCGCTGCTGCGTCGCGACGCGCCAGCCGGTGCGTTTCCTGCACGACAATTCCCATAACAGCCTGCTCTATCCGCAGATGCTGAAACTGCTGCTGCCCCTAAGCCAGGATGACCGCAGCGTCGACCGCATCATTGTCGGCGTGCATGCCGAACCTTTGCCGATGGATCGTTCCCTTGCAGCTTGAAGCCCAGGCTACCGAGGCGGAAAACGTCACCGCTTTCTGGCGCCAGGCCGGGCCGGAGCGCTGGTTCGCCAAGGATGCAGCGTTCGACGAGGATTTCCGCGCCCGTTTCCTCGGCCTGCATGAACGCGCGGCGCGCGGCGAACTGGATGCCTGGCTGGATGCGCCGGAAAGCGCGCTGGCGCTGCTGCTGCTGCTCGATCAATTTCCGCGCAACTGTTTCCGTGGCTCGGCCCGCATGTATGCCACCGATGCGGCGGCGCGGGCGGCGGCCGCACGCGTCATCGATACAGGTTTCGACCTGCGCATCGAGCCGGCGTTGCGGCTTTTCGTCTATTTGCCGTTTTCCCATTCCGAGTCGCTTGCCGACCAGGATCATGCCGTGGCCTTGCAGCACTCGCTCGGGCCGGAGCCTTACAGCCACGCCCTGGGCCATCGCGACATCATTCGCCGCTTCGGCCGTTTTCCCCACCGCAACGCAATTCTAGGCCGTGCAACGACGCCTGAGGAAGCGGCCTTCCTCGCCGCCGGCGGCTTCAGCGGCTGACAGGTCACATGCTTACAAGATAGCCGCATGATGCTGCGCCATATCTCTGCCAGGTAATCGCGGAGGTTTTGCATGGTCGGCGCGGCGGCATCCTTGCTTCTGGCGGCATTGATCGTGATGGGCAGTCCGGGGCCATCCACAGTCAGCCTTACGGCGGTGGCGGCCAGCCTCGGGCTGCGCGCATCGCTGAACTATGGTGCCGGACTGGTGCTGGGCACGGTCTCCGTGTTGCTGCTGGTGGCGACCGGCGTTTCCGGGCTGCTGCTGGCCTGGCCGCAGTCGGCTTTGCCGCTGCGCCTCGCAGGCCTCGCCTATTGCCTCTATCTCGCCTGGCGCATCGCGACCGCGCCGCCCTTGCAGACGGCGCATAGTACCGACCGCGCACCCGGCTGGCTTGCCGGCTATCTGCTGGCACTCGCTAACCCGAAAGCCTATCTCGCCATCGGCGCGGTCTATTCCGGCCAGATGCTGCTGCCCGCTGCGCCGCTCGCCGATGCGGCGCTGAAATGCCTGCTGCTCAGCCTGATGGTGGTGCTGATCCATCTTGCCTGGGGCCTGTTCGGCGCGCTGCTGGCGCGGCATCTGCGCGATGCCCGGATGGCGCGGCTGATCAATGGCGGGCTGGCGGCGGCTTTGGTGCTGAGCCTGATACTGACATTCTAGCTACCGCGCCAAAGCGATGCGGCGATAGCTGAGTGCTTCCGCCACATGCAGTCGGCGCACGCCGTCGCTGCCTTCGAGGTCGGCCAGCGTGCGGGCGACACGCAGCACGCGGTGATAGCCGCGCGCGGTGAGGCGCAGGGCGCTTGCTGCTTCGGTGAGCAGCGTGCGGCCCGCGGCATCGGGCGTGGCGACATGTTCGAGCAATTCGCCATCGGCATCGGCATTGCAGCGCACCGGCATGTCGCCATGCGTCGCATCTGCATAGCGCTGGCGCTGGATGTCGCGCGCCGCCTGCACCCGTGCCGCAACTTGTGCAGAGCCTTCGCGGGGGGAGGGCAGGGCCAGGTCGGCGGCTTCCACCGCCGGCACGTCGAGATGCAGGTCGATGCGGTCGAAGAGCGGCCCTGAGATGCGGGTCTGGTAATCCTGGCCGCAGCGCGGTGCCTTCGAGCAGGCCTGCGCCGGATCGGCGAGATAGCCGCAGCGGCAGGGATTCATCGCCGCCACGAGCTGGAAACGCGCCGGATAGGAGACATGCGCATTGGCGCGCGCCACCACGGCGCGGCCGGATTCGAGCGGCTGGCGCAGACTGTCGAGCACGTTGCGGCCGAATTCCGGCAGTTCATCGAGGAACAGCACGCCGAGATGCGCCAGGCTCACTTCGCCGGGCTTGGCGCGATGGCCGCCGCCGATCAGCGCCGCCATCGAGGCGGAGTGATGCGGGTTGCGGAACGGGCGGCGGCGGGTGAGGCGGCCATTCTCGATCTGCCCGGCCAGCGAGGCGATCATGCTCACCTCCAGGATTTCAGCCGTATCGAGCGGCGGCAGCAGGCCAGGCAGGCGCTGCGCCAGCATCGACTTGCCCGCACCCGGCGGGCCGATCAGCAGCAGGTTATGGCCGCCGGCTGCCGCCACTTCCAGGGCGCGCTTGGCACTTTCCTGGCCCTTGATGTCGCGCAGATCGAGGCGCGTCAGGGCTTCTTCGGCGGCTTCCGCCTGGGGCGTTGGCAGCACCTGGCTGCCCTTGAAATGATTGACCAGCGCCAACAGGCTCGGCGCGGCAACCACAGCGGCGGCGCCCCCGGCCCAGGCGGCTTCGCCGCCTTGCGCGCCGGGGCAGATCAGGCTCTTGCCGAGCGCGTTGGCGGCGATGGCAGCGGGCAGCACGCCGGCCACCGCGCCGATGGCGCCATCCAGCGCCAGCTCGCCGAGCGCCACATGCTCATCCAGCAGGTCGACTGGCAGCACGCCCATGGCAGCGAGCAGGGCCAGCGCGATCGGCAGGTCGAAATGGCTGCCTTCCTTGGGCAGGTCGGCGGGCGCGAGGTTCACCGTGATGCGTTTCGGCGGCAGGCCGAGGCCGATGGCGCCAAGGGCTGAGCGCACCCGCTCGCGGCTTTCCGCCACCGCCTTGTCGGCGAGGCCAACCACGGTGAAGGCTGGCAGGCCGGCGCTGACCTGCACCTGCACATCCACCGGCAGCACATCGATGCCCTGGAAGGCGACGGTCTGGATACGCGCGACCATCTAGCGCTATGGGGGAGAAATGGCAGGTTGGCACATGCATAGGATGCTATGCGCCGCTGGCAATCATGCCAAGTGCGAAAGCGACGCCCTGCTCATGCGCCGCCAGCGCGCGGGCACCGGTTTCTACCGGCGCCCGCTGCTTGAGTCGATCAGGCTTCGGCGGTCGGCGCGGTGCCGGTGCCGGGCTGCAGGTTCTTCGCCGCGGTCTTCACCAGCTCGAAGATGGTGGCGCGCAGATCGGCGCTCGGAATGCGGCCGAAATAGCGCACCAATTCCAGGGCCTGGCGGCGCGAGGCATCGCCGTAATCGAAACGGGTCTCGTTCTGGTCGGAGGAGTCGACCGGGCCGAGCGGCGAGTTGCCCTTGATGTCTTCGAAGAAGAAGGACGGGGTGACGTTCAGGATATTCGAGAACTGCATCAGGCGGCTGGCGCCGATACGGTTCAAGCCTTTTTCGTATTTCTGAATCTGCTGGAAGGTGATGCCGACCGCCTGGCCGAGCACGGTCTGGCTCATGCCGGCAAGGGTGCGGGCCTCGCGCAGGCGCGCGCCGACCAGGATGTCATGGGGATTCGGACTCGTTTTCGGTGGCTTGGACACGGATACCCTCCAAAGTGTTGTGTCAGCATGTTGCGCCTGATGTGGCGTGTATCAGCGTTCCACCGACACATTCCCAACAGTATGTCCGCAAGAATTGTCCACTTTGGAAAAATTTGCAAGAAAAAATGTCGTTTATGGAAAATTTCTGCACTTTCCTGGTTCACAACCTCTGCGGTCGCCAAATACCGCCCCTTAAACCCGCTGTTAACCATAACAGCATTAGAAAATCAGTATCCGGATGCAACCACTCCAGCGGAAACCAGCCACCAAGGACTCAAGCGAAAGGACCACGACGCCATGCGCAAGACCCCCTATACGTCACAATCGTATATTGAAGGGATTCTCGGCCAGCTGGAGGAGATGCAATACAGCATCTATATCGAGCCGGACTTGCGCGACTGGGTCAATTTCCTCCAGCACCAGCCCAAAACCATCGGCATCAACGCCACGTTCAATCCGCGCCACCACGAGTTGCCGCCCGGCGACGACAATTACTGGCTCCGGGTCATGCAGGGCGATATCCCGGTGGCCTGTATCGCTTATCGGTTGTTCGATCTGCCCGGCGGCTGGATCTCCTTCCTGCGCTCCGGCCGGCTCTGGTCGCAATATATGCCGCCGCTGGCTTACCCGCGCGTGGTGCATCCCAGCAACCGCGACTATACGGGACGGATCGGTCACCATGGCGGCCTCTGGGTGCATCCCGAGCATCGCGGCCGGCATCTCAACTTCTACCTCACCCGCCTGGTGCGCGCCCGCTCCCTGCAATATTTCAATGTCGACCATCATTGCGGCGTGGTGTTCGAGGGCCTGAAGAATAATGGCCTGCCGCTGCGCCCCGAGGGTTACGGCTACGAGCGTCTGGACGCCTCGATGGAAGGTTTCCTGCAGACCGTGGGGCAGAATTCGCGGCTCTATACCACCTATATCTCGCGTGCCGGCATGCTGAAGCAGATCGCCGCCGGTCCGCATGTGCCGAGCGTGGCGAAGCAGGCCAGCGTCGCGGCGTAAGCCGCGCGCAAGCTGGAAAGCCGTGTCGCGGCGTAAGCCGTGCGCAAGCCGGAAAGCCGCGCACGAATACAAAAAGCCGCGTCGCAGCAGCCCTGCGGCGCGGCTTTGCTTTTTACGGCGCTGGAATTTCAGGGCAGTGGTATCAGTGCAGCACTTCGCTGAGGCGGCGGCGGCTGAGCAGCGGATGTACCAGGGTGACGATCAGCGTCACCTTGTCGCCGGTGAAGAACGGAAACATCAGGCGCTGATAGACGCGTTCCGGCATCGTCACGGTATAGAAGGAGGCGCGCCTGGTTTCCTTCACCTGGCAATAGGTATGGACCGCCACTTTCTTGGCCGGGCTTGATTCGATCAACCCGACCGGGCGGCCGACATAATTCTCGCCGTCCATGACGAAGGGGTGGGATTCCTGGTCGATCATCACGAAGTCGTCGTAGTGATCGGCGGAAACATCGACGAGATGCGCCGGGTCCGGAGCAAATATCCAGCGGGCGCGTTTCAGGAAGGCGGCGGCTTCGCTGTGGCGGTGGCCAAAGCGCTGGTAGATGTCCAACGCCAAAGAGGCCTTGCCGTCACTGACGGCAGCCTCATTGATATCCGTATAGTCGATCTGCACCACGGAGTTGTCCTCGTGGTGAATCGTATGGCGCTTACTCGAAGTGAGCATAGCCCTGTAATCGACCCCGAAACGACATGTCCCAGGGGCAATAATACCGACTTTTAACTTGTGTTGGTATCTTTATTTGCAGGTATAGGACGAATGTTCAGTAGTTTTCCGGCAAACCCTGCTCGACCACAACGCCGGTGCGGCCGGCCGTGGCTTCGCGTTCGGCACGCTGCTTCAGCGCCCGCTCAATCAGATGCAGACGCTGCACCGCCTTGAGCTGAAGGCCGAGGGCCGAGCCGATATCGCGGGCATGAATATCGGCATCCAGGAAGGCTTGTTCCTCGCGGTCGCCGGTAGCAACCGCCTCGATGATCCCGAGCAGATGGGTGCGGTGGCTGGGCGACAACCTGGCCCAGGCCTTCGCCACGCCGGCGGCATCCTCGGGATCGATATTGCCCGGCACAAGGTCGGTATCGGCACCAAGGCCGGGGGCGCTCAGCAGGGCGGCCGGACTGCGGCCATAGACCGCTGCCAGGCGATGCAGCCATTTGTCGGTCACACGCAGGCGGCTGTTTTCCAGTTTGCTCAATGCCGAAGGGGTGCAGTCAGCCCGTTCCGCCGCCTCGGTCAGGGTCAGCTTGGAATAGAGGCGCCAGGCTTTGAGGTAGTTCGGAGGGGTCTGCATGGCTCGGGCTGTTCAGGCTGCCGGTTTCAGTATGTGAAACGTAGAATAGCACCCTTGGCCAATCTGGAAAAGCCCGGTCTGCAACAACATGACGGAATTTGTCTAAACCTGCCAATACCTTGGTGTAAATTACCCTTATATGCAGCCTCTTGGTTATATGCTGTGTTTATCCGTCAGAGAGGCTCTGGCGCGATTGGCCGCCGCAGGCTATAGAGGCAGCGTTCCATTGGGGAGTAGCCTCCCGCCCGGCCCGGATTCGGACCGCGAGCGGGGGAAGCGTCAACAGACTAGGGATGGCCGGACCAGCAGCCGGCACCCTTGGCGCTTCCGGCCCTTAGGGTGTTCACCCTTAGGCTTGGCGAGACCTTTGGCTTCATCCATCGCAACCGGGGATCGGGCGCGGTGGGTAAGCCATTGGCCTTGTCGATGCCTGATCCCATGGTGCCGCCCCAATGCTCGAAGCTTTTTTCACTGTGTTCGGCCTCGTTGCCATCGCCGAGATCGGCGACAAGACCCAGCTTCTCTCCCTCCTGCTTGCCGCGAAATTCCGCCGCCCCTGGCCGATCATGGCCGGCATCCTGGTCGCCACCGTGGCCAACCATGCCCTTGCCGCCTGGGCCGGGGTGTGGCTCGACGATCTGGTGGAGCCGAAATACCTGCGCTGGGCGCTGGGCGCCTCCTTCATCGCCATGGCGCTTTGGACGCTCAAGCCCGATACGCTGGAAGATGATGACGCACCGCTGAAAATGAGCCGCTTCGGCGCCTTCATGGGCACCCTGGTGGCATTCTTCCTGGCTGAGATCGGCGACAAGACTCAAGTTGCCACCACGGCGCTGGCAGCCCGCTACAGCGATGTCTGGACGGTGACGGCGGCCTCCACGCTCGGCCTGTTCGCGGTCAATGCGCCGGTGGTTTTCATGGGCGAGAAGCTGATGCGGCGGCTGCCGCTTGACCTGGTGCGCAAGCTGGCGGCAGCGGCCTTCGCGATTGTCGGTGTTGTCACGTTGATCGGTTGGTAGTCATGGTTAATATGGGCGCTGCCATGGTCGGTATCGCCCATAAGACCTATACCCTTGCCGAGATCCAGTCGCTGCTGCAGGCACTGGAGAAGCAGACGCGCCGTGCCGCCAAGAAGGCGGACAGCGCCATCGAGCGCATCTCCAAGCTGGCCTTCGAGCCGTATTACGAATACCGCGAATCGCTGACCGAAATCGAAGGCGTGATCGTACTGATCGAGGATCGCATGGCGCATGCCGAGAAGGCAGCGCTGGAGAAGCTGCGCGACTATCACACCAAGCTGATCACCAACCTGCTGCGCATGAAGATCGATGTGATCCTGCGTGTCTTTCCGGCACTGGAAAGTGCTTCCACGCTGCCGATGGGGGCACAGAAGGTGTTCCTCGCCACGTTGTGGGAAATGAAGGAGACGGTGGCACATATAGACCGCGCGCAGATGAGCCATCTGCTCGATCCGGACGCCCGCAAGCGCCTCACGGTGGCGGAAACCATTCTCAGCGACGTGGCGATGCGGGCGCCGCGCCTGCTGGAAATGGCCGAGGGCCAGGCCAAGAAGCTGGACGCTTAAGCCGCGCTCTAGCTGCTGCCGCGTTGCACCAGGGTGAAACCGACATCGACGATGCGCTGCGTCACCGGTTGGCCGGTGGCACGCGCCACCAGCATGGCGGCGGCCAGGCGGCCGATCTCGCCGCCCTCGATACGCAGGCTGGTCAGCGGCGGGTCGGCATCCTTGCCATAGCTCTGATCGCCATAGCCGATCAGTTTGAGTTGCTGCGGCACGGCGATGCCACGCGCCTTGGCCTCGATCACGGCGCCGAGCGCCAGATTGTCCGAGCCGCAGAACACACCGTCGATATCGCCGTGCCGGTGCAGCAATTCCGCCAGGCCGCTGCGGCCATCGCCCATTGGTGTCGGCGCTTGCGCCTCCAGCACCGGCGCGCGCCAGCCGCAAAGCTGGCGGAAGCGTGCCACGAAGGCCGCGGCACGCAGCCTGGCGCGGCGGTCGTCCGGCGAAATCACGGCGGCGCGGCGGCAGCCGCGTTCATAGAGATGCTCGGCCGCCGCCTTGCCGATGGCCGGATGCGAAAATCCGACCAGCATGTCGATCGGTTTCGGCGTCAGGTCCCAGGTTTCCACCACCGGGATGCGCGCGGCGCGCAACTGCCGCCGCGAGGCTTCGGAATGCACGATGCCGGTGAGGATGATGCCATCCGGCCGGCGCCCGATCACGGCGCCGAGCAGGGCTTCCTCGCTGGCTTCGTCATAGCCGGCCTGGCCGATCAGGAGCTGATAGCCCTGATCCTGCAGATGTGCCGCCACCTGCTGCATGGTGCTGGTGAACATGGCCCCGCTGATGCTGGGCACCAGGGCGACAATCAGTTTGCTGCGCGCCGATGAGAGCGAGCCGGCCAGCAGGTTCGGCGTGTAGCCGAGTTTCTTCGCGGTGGCGCGGATTTTCGCCAGCGTGTCGGGCGAAAGCTGGCCGGGCGTGTTGAAGGCGCGCGAAACGGTGATCTTGGTGACGCCCACGGCCGAGGCGATGTCCGCCAAAGTCGGCACTTTCACCGGCTTTTTCGCCGGTTCTTTCGCAGGTGCAGCAGGGGATTTCTTGGCGCGCGTCACCGGAACAGTATAGCCAAGCCGGGTTTTCCAGGGTAGGCTTGGCTCCGTCATGTTACCGGTAACATAAACCAGCCCCGAGAATGCCCCATGTCGATGATCGACCTGCATGCCAAGCGCCTGATTGGCCCCGTGATCCGCCTGCACCCGGACGACAACACCGTCGTCGCCCGCATCGATGTGGTGCCGGGCATGCCGGTGGATGGCGACAACCATCATCCGCGCTTCCTGATCCGCGACAAGGCGCCGGCCGGCTACAAGATCGCTGCCCGCGACCTGAAGAAGGGCGAGCCGATCCTGAAATACAGTGTCACGGTCGGCTTCGCGGCGGATGATATCCGCGCCGGTTCGATGCTGCATAACCACAACACCGAATTCCGCGAATTCGACCGCGACTACCAGCATGCGCAATTCTACAAGCCGGTCGAGATGCTACCCGAGGCCGAGCGCGCCACCTTCCAGGGCATCGTGCGCCCGGATGGCCGCGTCGGCACGCGCAACTTCATCGGCATCGTCTCCACCGTGAATTGCTCCGCCACCGTGGTGCATGCGGTGGCGCGGCATTTCACCGAGGAACGCCTGGCGGATTTCCCCAATGTCGATGGCGTGGTCGCCTTCGCCCATGCGCTTGGCTGCGGCATGGAGATGACCGGCGAGGCGATGGCGTTGCTGCGCCGCACGCTGGGTGGCTATATCCGCCATGCCAACCTTGCCGCCGTGGTGGTGATCGGCCTGGGCTGCGAGCGCAACCAGCTCGACGGCATGATGGCGGAGCAGGGGCTGGAGCGCAGCGACAACCTCGTCACCTTCGTGATGCAGGAGACCGGCGGCACGCGCAAGACCATCGAGGCCGGCATCGAGGCCGTGAAGAAAATACTGCCCAAGGCCAATGACGTGACGCGCCGCACGGTTTCGGCCAGCCATATCACCGTCGGCCTGCAATGCGGCGGTTCGGACGGCTTTTCTTCCATTACCGCCAATCCGGCGCTGGGGGCGGCAATGGATATCCTGGTGCGCCATGGCGGCACCGCAATCCTCTCCGAAACGCCGGAGCTTTACGGCGTCGAGCATACCTTGACCCGCCGCGCCGTAACGCGCGAGGTCGGCGAGAAGCTGGTGGAGCGGATCCGCTGGTGGAAGGAGGACTATGCTGTCGGCCGCGATGTGCAGATCAACGGCAAGGTCAGCCCCGGCAACCAGGCCGGCGGTCTCGCCAATATCTTCGAGAAGTCGCTCGGCTCTTCCATGAAAGGCGGCACCGGGCCGCTGATGGAAGTGTACAAATATGCCGAGCCGGTGACGACCAAGGGCCTGGTGATCATGGACACGCCCGGCTACGACCCATGCTCGGCCACGGGCCAGATCGCTGGCGGCGCCAATATCATCGCCTTCACCACCGGGCGCGGTTCGGCCTTCGGCGCCAAGCCTGTGCCGTCGCTGAAACTCGCCACCAATTCGCCGATGTATCGCCGCCTGGAAGAGGACATGGACATCAATTGCGGCCAGATTCTCGATGGCACCAAGTCGATGCAGGAAATGGGGCAGGAGATTTTCGAACAGATTCTGCGCACAGCATCAGGCGAGAAGAGCAAGAGCGAACTGCTCGGCGTCGGCGACCACGAATTCGTACCCTGGCAGATCGGCATCGTGGGGTAGTCGCGCTTCAGCTATTCCGTCGCTCGCCCCGGAGCGTCGGCAGGCCGATGCCGGTGGAATCAAAGCCGCCATCCACCGCCAGCACCTGGCCGGTGATATAACCGGCCTGGTCGCTGCACAGGAAGTAGATGGAGTTGGCCAGTTCTTCCTCCAGGCCATAGCGATTGAGCGGGATATGGTCGTGATAGTCGGCGCGGATTTCCGGCGTGTGCACGGCTTTCGCCATGGCGGTATTCACCGGCCCCGGTGCCACCGCATTGACGCGGATGTTCAGCGCGCCGAATTCGGCCGCCTGCTGCTTGGTGAGATGCGCGAGGCCGGCCTTGGAGGTGCCATAGGCGACGCGCAGCGTTGAAGCGCGCAGGCCGGAGATCGAGGTGATGTTCACCACCGCGCCGCCGCCCTGGTCACGCATGATCGGCGCGACAGCTTGAGTCATCAGGAAGGGCCCGGTGAGGTTCACCGCCATGACGCGGCTCCAGTCCTCCAGCGTCACCTCCAGGATCGGCTTGAACACGGCGATGCCGGCATTGTTCACCAAGGCGTCGATGCGACCGAAATGCTTATGCGCTTTCGCTACCGCCGAAATGATCGCCGCCGGATCGGCGATATCCGCTTCCAGGCTCAATGTGGCTTCCGGCTGGTTCAGCGCGGCTTCCGCCTGGCGTAGGGTGTCACCCAGGATATCCAGCATCGCCACGCGCCAGCCCTCGGCGAGAAACTTGCGCGCGGCAGCTAGGCCCAGGCCACGGGCCGCGCCGGTGATGAGCGCCACTTTCCGGATACTATTGTTCATGCTGCCGCTTCCCGCCGCTCTTGTGTTTCCTCAGAGGGCAGACTAGCGCGGCAGCCCATCGGCTTGCCAGGGTTCGGGGACTGCCGGCAGCCCGCCTTGGCGGCCTGCCGGCCCTAAGCGGCAGACGGCTTAAGCGATAGGTGGCCTGGGGATCAGGCCGCCCTGCTCAGCACGGCTTTGCGCCGGCCCGTGGCATTGTTTGCCTCAGTGCGATAGCGCCGTACCAGGTTCGCCAGGTCTTCGGCTTGGGTGGACAGCGCCTGCGAGGCCGCTGAAGTTTCCTCCACCAAGGCGCCATTGCGCTGCGTGGTTTCATCCATGTTGGCAATGGCGGTATTGATCTGCTCCAGGCCACTCGACTGCTCGATCGAGGCTGTGGTGATTTCGGCGACAATTACCGACACCTGCTTGATCGCGCCAACGATTTCGGTGAGTGAGGCACCGGCCTTGTTCACCAGATCCGAACCGGCCTTGACCTGGGCGTTAGATTGCTGGATCAGCGTCTTGATTTCCTTCGAGGCACTGGCGGAGCGCTGCGCCAGACTACGCACTTCCTGCGCCACCACGGCGAAGCCCTTGCCGGCTTCGCCGGCACGGGCGGCTTCCACGCTGGCATTCAGCGCCAGCAGGTTGGTCTGGAAAGCGATCTCGTCGATCACGCCCATGATCTCGGCGATCTTGTCTGCGCTGCTCTCGATGCGGCCCATCGCCTGCACGGCTTCGGCAGCGATGCTGCCGCCCTTGTCGGCGGTGTCGCGCGCGGCGCCGGCCATCTGGTTGGCGGCCTGGGCATTCTGCGCGTTCTGCCGCACCGTGGTGGTGATTTCGTGCATCGAGGCGGCGGTTTCCTCCAGCGAGGCGGCTTGGCTTTCGGTGCGCTGAGCCAGGTCCTGGCTGCCAGCGGAAATCTCAGCCGATGCGGCGGCAATGGCGGCGGAAGCCTCGCGGATATTGCCGATGATCCCGGCCATAGTGTCCAGCAGGTCGTTCACGCCGCTGCACAACGTGCGGATTTCGTCGCTCTTGCCATCCAGCGGGATGCGCTGCGTCAGGTCATGTGCCTTGGCCGCGTCCACCGCACGCCCGACCTGGCGCACCGCCTGTTCGGTCATCTGCGCCGCCTTGATCTGAGCGGTGATGTCGGTGGCGTATTTCACCACCTTGTAGGGCCGCCCGCTGGCATCCATGATCGGATTGTAGCTGGCCTGGATCCACACCTCCCGGCCATCCTTGGCGATGCGCTTATACTGCGCGGCATCGTATTCGCCGCGGCCCAGCTTGGCCCAGAAGGCTTTATACTCGGCGCTATCGCGATACCCCGGCTCGACAAACATCGCGTGATGCCGGCCTTTCACTTCTTCCAGCGTATAGCCCAGCGTGGCCAGGAAATTGCTGTTGGCCTTCAAGATCGTGCCGTCGAGCGTGAACTCGATCACCGCCTGCGACTTGTGGATCGCGGCGAGTTGGCCCTCGAATTCCGCATCGCGCTGCTTCTGTGCTGTGATGTCGGTGGCGAATTTCACCACCTTGTAGACCCGGCCCCTGGCATCCAGGATCGGATTGTAGCTGGCCTGGATCCAGACTGCACGGCCGCCCTTGGCGACGCGCATATACTGAGCAGCATCGTATTCACCGCGGCCCAGCTTGGCCCAGAAGGCCTTGTAGTCGGCGCTGTTGCGATAGCTCGTCTCGACGAAGATCGAGTGATGCTTGCCCTGCACTTCCTCGAGCGTATAGCCCATGGCGGTGAGGAAGTTTTCGTTGGCTGAGAGGATCATGCCATCGAGGGAGAATTCGATTACGGCGAAGGACCGGTTCACGGCGGCGATCTTCGCCGTATCGTCTCGGCGCTCGGAAAAGTTGAATATGGACACGGATTACCTTTAGGGCAAGGCGCTGGGGAGCGCTGGTTTATGAATGATCTTGATACGACGTAATTAAAGGGTTGGATTGGCCTTTAGCAAAAATATCCACATGAATCATTCAAAAAAATATTGGAAAGATCATGCACTTATCGGGAAATATAACCCAATGCTAATGCACTCTGTGTTGCTGGGATTGTTGGTTTTCAGGAAAAATCCCCAGAGCTTTGCCCTGTGTTGTCGGGTTCATGCCCTAGCGTAAACAACAACCACAGGGAGAGTGGATTTTCCCTGGCTGACCCGGCGAGCCCTGCGGCGAATTGTCATGCTTTCCCCATTGCGGCGGACCCGGCTGACGGAGTAGAAGGGCTGCGGGCCACACTCCCCCAACGGAGTGCTACTATCTGGAAGGATAGAGACATGACTGGTAAGCCTACCGCGCGTCCCGCTGTCGCGCATTTCTCCTCCGGCCCCTGCGCCAAGCGCCCCGGCTGGACCCCCGAAATCCTCAAAAACGCCCTGCTCGGTCGCTCGCATCGCTCCAAAGAGGGCAAGGCGCGCTTGGTCGAAGCCATCGAGCTGCACCGCCAGATCCTCGGCATCCCGGCGGATTACAAGATCGGCATCGTGCCCGCGTCCGATACCGGCGCCGTGGAGATGGCGCTGTGGTCATTACTTGGTGCGCGCGGCGTCGACGTGCTCGGTTGGGAGAGCTTCGGCTCCGGCTGGGCTTCCGACATCACCAAGGAACTCAAGCTCACCGACGTGCGTAGCCTGAAGGCCGGCTATGGCGAGATCGTCGATCTTGCCAAGGTCGACTGGAGCCGCGACGTGGTGTTCACCTGGAACGGCACCACCTCGGGCGTGCGCGTGCCGAATGGCGACTGGATCAAGGCCGACCGCGAAGGCTTGAGCATCTGCGACGCCACCTCCGCCGTATTCGCCATGGACCTGCCCTGGGACAAGCTGGATGTCACTACCTGGTCGTGGCAGAAGGCGACCGGTGGCGAGGCCGCGCATGGCATGATCGTGCTCAGCCCGCGCGCCGTGCAGCGTCTCGAAACCTACACGCCTGCCTGGCCGCTGCCGAAAATCTTCCGCATGGCCAAGGACGGCAAGCTGATCGACGGCATCTTCAAGGGCGAGACCATCAACACGCCCTCCATGCTCTGCGTCGAGGATATCATCGATGCGCTGAAATGGGGCCAGTCGATCGGCGGCCTCGCCGGCATGAAGGCGCGTTCGGAAGCCAACCTCGCCGCCCTTGAGGGCTGGGTCGCCAAGTCCGACTGGGCCGGTTTCCTCTGCGCCGACAAGACGATCCGCTCCAATACCTCGATCTGCCTCAAGATCGTCGATCCCTGGTTCACCGCGCTGGGTCCGAAGGATCAGGATGCGGCGGCCAAGCAGGTCGCCTCGGTGCTGGAGAAGGAAGGCGTGGCGCTGGATATCGGTGCCTATCGCGATGCCCCTCCAGGCCTGCGCATCTGGGGCGGCGCCACCGTCGAGCCCAAGGATACCGCGGCCCTGCTGCCCTGGCTCGACTGGGCCTTCGCCCAGGTGAAGGCCAGCTTCAAGCCGGCTGCCGCCGCCTAAGCGCTCACGTTCCGCAGGCACGGCGCCGCCGTGCCTGCCTCTCTCCCCATTCTCCTATCTCCTGTGAGGAACACCCCATGGTGAAGGTTCTCATTTCCGACGAGTTGAGCCCGGCCGCCGTCGACATTTTCAAGACTCGCGGCGTCGAGGTCGATATCAAGACCGGCCTGAAGCCGGACGAGCTGATCGCCATCATCGGCCAGTATGATGGCCTCGCCATCCGCTCGGCCACCAAGGTCACCGCCAAGGTGCTTGAAGCCGCCACCAATCTGAAGGTGGTCGGCCGCGCCGGCATCGGCGTCGACAACGTGGACATCCCGGCTGCCACCGCGCGCGGCGTCTGCGTCATGAACACCCCGTTCGGCAACTCGATCACCACCGCCGAACATGCCATTGCCATGATGATGGCGCTGGCCCGCGAAATTCCGCTGGCCGACCGCTCCACCCAGGCCGGCAAGTGGGAAAAGAACCGCTTCATGGGCGTCGAGCTTTACGGCAAGACGCTGGGCCTGATCGGCTGCGGCAATATCGGCTCCATCGTTGCCGATCGTGCTCAAGGGCTGAAGATGAAGGTGGTCGGCTTCGATCCGTTCCTCACTCCGGAACGCGCCCAGGCGCTCGGCATCGAGAAGGTGGAACTGGACGAATTGCTTGCGCGGGCTGATTTCATCACGCTGCATACCCCGCTCACCGAGCAGACCAAGAACATCCTCGACGCCAAGGCGCTGGCCAAGGCGAAGAAGGGTGTGCGTATCGTCAACTGCGCCCGTGGTGGCCTGGTGGATGAAGCGGCGCTGAAGGAAGCGCTCGATTCCGGCCAGGTGGCCGGCGCTGCCTTCGACGTGTTCGTCACCGAACCGGCCAAGGAAAACGTGCTGTTCGGCCATGAGCGTTTCGTCGCCACGCCGCATCTCGGCGCCTCGACCAACGAAGCGCAGGAGAACGTGGCGCTCCAGGTGGCCGAGCAGATCTCGGACTACCTGTTGAGTGGTGCTGTCACCAACGCGCTGAACATGCCGTCGGTCTCGGCAGAAGACGCGCCGAAGCTGCGCCCCTATATGAAGCTCGCCGAGCAGCTCGGCAGCTTTGTCGGCCAGTTGGCGGAAGCCAACCTGACCAAGGTGGTGATCGAGTATGAAGGCCATGTCGCGACGCTGAATACCCGGCCGCTGACGGCCATCGTCCTGGAAGGCCTGCTGCGCCGCCAGCTTTCCAGCGTCAACATGGTCAACGCGCCGCTGGTGGCCAAGGAGCGCAATATCGAGGTCTCCGAGGTCAAGCATGACCGCGAGGGTGACTATGCCACTTTGATGCGTGTGACCATCCACGCCGACAAGGTGCGCCATCTCTCGGGCACGCTGTTCGCCAACAAGAACCCGCGCGTGGTGGAGATCAAGGGCATCGACATTGACGCTGAACTGGGGCCGAACATGCTCTACGTCACCAACGAGGACAAGCCGGGCTTCATCGGCCGGCTTGGCACCGTGCTCGGCGATGCCGGCATCAACATTGCCACCTTCCATCTGGGCCGTGCCGCCAAGGGCCAGGAAGCCATCTGCCTCGTCGAAGTGGATGGCCCGATCCCGGCCGCAGTGGCGGCCAAGGTGAAGGAAATCCCCGGCGTGCGTCAGGTGACCCCGCTCAAGTTCTAAGCCGATCTGTATTAAGTCTTTCCGCCGGGGCCCCGCCTTCAGGAATGAAGCGGGGCCCCGGTTCGTTTATGGCCGGCCCGTCATGATTGAATTGCGTCGGCCCTCTTGAAGGCTGGACGCCACCCGCGGCTTCACGCTTTATTGGTGCCAGCCCACCCAACGGAGTCGCCGCCATGGCCCGCCTTGCCCGTCTGCTGCTGATCCTGCTGTTGCCGCTCGCCGTCGTTGCCTGCGGTCCCGATAGCAGTGAACAGGTGATCAAGAAGGCCGAGAAGGCCGGCACCAAGGCCGAACTGGAAAAGGCCATCGGCCGCCCGACCGAGATTTCCAAGCTCGGGCCGATTGAGCAGTGGACCTACAAGACCAAGGACGGCCAGGTCAGCTTCACCATCACTGGCGACAAGGTGATGCTCGCCTCCGGCGGCACGAAGAAGTAAGCAGGCTTCAGGCGGCGGGATAATTCCGCCCGCCAAAAATGGCGCTGCCGACCCGTATATAGGTGGCGCCAAAGGCTGCGGCGATTTCGTAATCGCCGCTCATGCCCATGCTGAGATCGGCCAGGCCGTTGCGCTCGGCGATCTTGCGCAGCAGGGCGAAATGCGGCGCCGGCTCTTCGTCGGCTGGCGGAATGCACATCAGGCCCACCACCGGCAGGCCCAGGCGGTCGCGGCAATCGCGGATGAAGGCATCGGCTTCCAGTGGTGCCACGCCGGCCTTCTGCGGCTCTTCGCCGGTATTCACCTGGATGAAGCAGGGCAGGCGGCGCTCCTGCCGGGTGAATTCCTTGGCCAGTTCCTCGGCCAGCTTGGGCCGGTCCAGGGTGTGGATCACATCAAAATGCGCCACCGCCTGCTTAACCTTGTTGGTCTGCAGCGGCCCGATCAGGTGCAGCACCATGCCCGGATGGCTGGCGCGCAGGGCAGGGTATTTCTCCAACGCCTCCTGCACCCGGTTCTCGCCGAAATGGCGCTGGCCGGCGGCATAGGCGGCCTCCACGGCACTGGCCGGGAAGGTCTTGGCCACCGCGATCAGCGTGGTGCTGGCCGGCAGGGTGGCGCGGATGGCATGGATTGCCCCGGCTATGGTCGAAGCTGAATCGGACATGGCATGATCACATGATGCGGAAACGGAGCGGCACGCTAACAAGGCCCAGTCTCGGGCGAAAGGTCTGGCTTCGGCGAAAGGCCCGGCCCGGGCAAAAGGCCTTGGGCGGCAAGCCGAGCCTATGGCTGTTCAGCGATCCGCAGCGACTGCCGGATCCGGCAAAGCTGCTGGCCGCGCTGCCGCCGGGCAGTGGCGTGGTTTTCCGCCCCTATGGCCTCAAGGATGCCGAGGCGATAGGGCGCCGGCTGCGAAGGCTGACGCGACGCCTGGGGCTGATTCTGCTGGTGGCTGGCGACGCCGGGTTGGCGCGGCGGCTCGGCGCCGATGGCCTGCATCTGCCGGAACACGCATTACTAAGCCCCCGGCGCGACGGCCTGCCGGCAGTGACCGCAGCCGCGCATGGCATGACAGCCATCAACCGCGCGGCACGTGCAGGGGTGAAGGGGGTGTTCATCTCGCCAGTATTCGCCACGGCCAGCCATCCTGGTGCGGCTGGCCTGGGGCCGTTACGTTTCGCGGCGCTGCTGCGGGCGGCGCGGCGGCGTGGCCTGGAAGTCTACGCGCTCGGCGGCATCGATGCGGCAAGCTGGCGCCGGCTGGCCCCGTTGCTGCCCGATGGCAGCGGCGGCATCGGGCGCTTCAACTGAAATCAGGGTTCGGCTGAAGGCAAAAAGAAACCGCCGCTGCCCGGAGGCAGCGGCGGCTCTGAAACACAGCCCGGTGAGGCTGAATTAGAAGGTCAGGGTGTAACCGACCGAACCGACCACAGCGCCAGAGCAGAGGTCGCCGAGATTGCGGCCACCAGCCTGCGGGAAGCACTGAGCATCCTTGATGTTGGTGTCGACCCACTGCACGCCCACATCGAGGGCGCCGAAGAAGGTGGCGAACAGGCCAACGTTCCAGTCGGTGTAGTCCGGCACACCGAAGGTGGTGTTGTCCTTGACCTTCTGACGGCCAACGTTGGCAACCACGCGCGGGCTGAACTCGGTGAAGGGGATCGGAACCTTCACGCCGCCGTAGACGTAGGTGGCGGAGCCAGTGTTGCCGTAGAAGCCGGTCGACCAGTTGATACCGACGGTCGGGATCACGAAGCCGAAGTCATAGTTCACGGCCGCTGCGTATTCGGTGTAGTCGTAGTTCAGAGCGCGGGTGGCGCCCGGATAGGTGTACAGGATGTACTTCAGATCGTAGCCGAAGCTGCCGATGGTGCCGCGCAAACCGACAGTGTAGTCGAGTTCGGCGTTGGCTTCCTGGTCGGTCGGCACCAGCGGCACGAACTTGACGTTGCTGCCCCAGGCATTGATGTAGCCGGTGACGTAGTCGGAGATCGTGACGGCGGCTTCGATGCTGCCCTGGATCGCCGGTTCGTTGTCGGTCTGGCTCAGGCCGCGGAAGCGGTAGTCAGAGACGCCGCCGAGGGTGGCGGTGAAGTTCAACTTGTCAGCCGGCTTGTCCTGCGCGACGGCCGGACCGGCAAACAGCACGGCGGCCAGCAGCGCGCCAAAAATCTTCGTCTTCATAAGGAGACCTCCAGAAACTTTTCCCGCAGCGAATTAAGCAAATTCTCCGTCGGCGAACAAACACTTGCACGTTGCTCCGGACATCAGGCCGCAAACCTGTGGCGCGAAAGTCACGCTGGTGTAAAGAACTGGTCAAGTTGTCTAATTTATGGGCAAAAACCCTCCGGTTGCAGTTTTTGACGCTGCCGAAAAATGCACCAAACGCCTGATTTTGGGTGTGAATGTATGCAAGGGCTATCGGATCGATTCCCTGCTTCACCCTTGGGTTTGGCCGAATCTGACCGACCGAACCCTGGCGCGAGGCCATTCCGCTGCCCCGTAACGGGATTATGTCGCCGAAAAAGTGTGATGAAGCTCGCTTGCCGCCGGGGCAGCCAGGGGTGCAACCATTGCGACGCAAATGCCTGCTCCATAATATCGGCGCACTGCAAATATATGGTTCCTTGGGAGGAAGCGCATGCTTGGTTTGACGCAGGATCGTCCGCTGCTGATTTCGTCGCTGATCGAGTTCGCGGCGCTGTACCATGGCCGCACCGAGATCGTGACCCGGTCGGTCGAGGGGCCGATCCACCGTTATACTTACCGCGACCTGCGCGACCGCTCGAAGCAGCTCGCCAATGCGCTGACCCGGCTGGGCGTCAAGCTCGGCGACCGCATCGGCACCCTGGCCTGGAACACCTACCGCCATTTTGAACTCTATTACGGCGTGTCCGGCATGGGCGCCGTGCTGCATACCGTCAACCCGCGCCTGTTCCCGGAGCAGATCGACTACATCGTCAATCACGCCGAGGACAGCTACCTGTTCTTCGACCTGACCTTCCTGCCGCTGGTAGAAAAGCTGGTGCCGCAGCTCAAGACCGTGAAGGGCTTTGTGCTGATGACCGATGCGGCGCATATGCCCAAGGACAGCAAGATCCCCAACCTGCATTGCTACGAGGACCTGATCGGCGCCGAGAGCAGCGACTATGACTGGCCGGAATTCGACGAGCGTACGGCTTCCTCGCTTTGCTACACCTCCGGCACCACCGGCAATCCGAAGGGCGTGCTGTATTCGCACCGCTCCACCGTGCTGCACAGCTACGCCGTCTGCCAGCGCGACGGCCTCAATCTCGGCTCGGCTGACTCGGCCCTGGTGATCGTGCCGCTGTTCCATGCCAATGCCTGGGGCGTGCCCTATGGCGCCTGCATGAGTGGCGCCAAGCTGGTCTTCCCCGGCCCGGCGCTCGACGGCAAGAGCGTGTATGAACTGCTGCGCGACGAGAAGTGTAATTTCTCGCTCGGCGTACCCACCGTGTGGCTCGCCTTCTTCCAGTATATCGATGCTAATCCGTCGCTCGACACCAAGGTCGATATCAAGCTGGAGCGTTGCGTCATCGGCGGCTCGGCGGCGCCGCGCGCAATGATCGAGCGCTTCGCCAAGCAGTTCAACTGCTTCGTCATCCATGCCTGGGGCATGACCGAGATGTCGCCGCTGGGCACCACCGGCAACCTGCTGAAGAAGCACGGCGACCTGCCGCTGGAGAAGCGCCTGGATGTGCAGGCCAAGCAGGGCCGCACGGTCTATGGCGTTGATATCAAGATCACCGACGACGAAGGCCGCGAATTGCCGCGCGACGGCGTCGCCTTCGGCAATGTGAAGGTGCGCGGCCCGTGGATCACCAAGGGCTATTTCAAGGGCGAGGGCGGCAACGTTATCGACGCCGACGGCTATTTCACCACCGGCGACGTGGCGACGCTCGATGCCGATGGTTACATGCAGATCACCGACCGCGCCAAGGACGTGATCAAGTCCGGTGGCGAGTGGATCTCCTCGATCGACCTTGAGAATGCCGCTGTCGGCCATCCGGCGGTGCAGGAGGCGGCGGTTATCGGCGTGTTCCATGCCAAGTGGCAGGAACGCCCGCTGCTGCTGGTGATCAAGAAGCCCGGCCAGGAGGTCACCAAGGAGGAATTGCTCAAATTCCTCGACGACAAGATCGCCAAGTGGTGGCTGCCGGACGATGTGGTGTTCGTCACCGAACTGCCGCATACCGCTACCGGCAAGCTGCTCAAGACCAAGCTGCGCGAGCAGTTCAAGGATTACAAGCTGCCCACCCCGGGGGCGTGATCAAGGCGCCTGTTCGTCACGCATCGCAAGGTATCAATGGCCGGGCTACAAGCCCGGCCGTTTTCATTTCAGCGATTAGCCTGGATGCCGCGCCATCCAGGCGCGGGCATAGGAGCAGAGCGGCACCAAAGTCGTGCCCTGCTCGGCGGCGAGTGCGACGATGCCGCGCATCAACCGATCGGCGGCGCCGGTGCCGCGCAAATTCACGGGCGCTTCCACGTGCAGGATCAGGGTCTGGCCCTCCTGGCGGCGGTAGCGGGCGAACACCGTCTGGCCATTCACGTCCAGTTCGTACTGGCTGCGGGCGGTGTTGTCGGTCACGCTATTCATGGATGCGGAACTCATGGGTGCAGGCCATCCTTATCCAGGTCGCTGAAACAGAACACCATGTCCACATTGTCGCCATCGCTTGAGAGCGGCATCAGCACCGAACTGCTGGCATGCCATGGCATCTGGCGCATCGAACTGCCATCGGGCATGGCGCCGATGATCGGATTGTAGGTGTAAACCACGGTGCGCTTCTCGATCACGATACGGTAGTTCAGCATCACATCGTCGCCGGGGATGCCAAGATGGGCGCCCATGTAATTGCCCTGCACCGGCTGGCCGGTAGGATCGCGGCCGCGCAAGGCGGCTTGGGCGGTGCCGACCAGGCGATAGCGCAGCCAGGGCGCCTCCGGCAGCACTTCGGTGAGCAGGATGCAGGGCAGCAGGTCGCGCGGCATCTGCAGCGGGTCGATATCCTGGCGCGATGGCATTAGCCGGTCGCCGCGTTGCGCGTTCCAGTATTCCCACATGCGGCGGATTTTGGGCGAGCAATTGTCCAGGAAACCGAAACCCACGATGCGCGGGTATGTCGATTTGCGGATCTCGTCATCAAGCGTACTGCTCACCGATCCCCTCGTGCCTAAGGTTGCCGCCATTCTGTCGGCGGTTGCCAGTTTGCCGCTACCATAGGGTGTTGGCAATGGAAACCCGCAGCAGGCGTTAATCGGTAATCATACGGTTCTGTTTAAGCGGCGCAGTATAATGCGGTTTCGTTGGCGGCAGGCGCAGCCTTCACCCGCCCATCCGACACCATGTGAAGCAGATGCGCCAGCACCGAGCGGCCGGCGGCGCCGTGCAGTTGCTTCGGCACATCGGCGTACATGCGTTCAACCATGGCCGGGATGGTCTGCGGCCCGTTGGCCAGGCAAGCCATGATCTGCGCCTCGCGCGCCTCGCGATGCTTGATCAGCCCTGTAACAAAGGCTTGCGGCGTGATGCCGGTGGTGGCCTGGCCAATCGGCGCACCGTGGGTGGGATAATAGACGGTTTCGCTGCGGGGCAGCAATTTGCGCAACGAGGCGTAATAATCCGTCATGTTGCCATCCGGCGGCGAGATCACCGTGGTTGACCAGCCCATGACATGATCGCCGGAAAACAGCGCCGCTTCTTCATGCAGCGAGAAGCAGAGGTGGTTCGAGATATGGCCTGGCGTGTGCAGTGCGGTAACGGTCCAGCCTTCGCCCTGCACCACATCGCCATCCTTGAGTATCACATCGGGGCGGTAATCATGGTCGCCGCCTTCCTCCACCATACCGCCGCCCGGTGAAACCGGATGCGGACCGAAGCCGTAGCTTGGCGCATTTGTGTGCTTTTTGAGCAGCGCGGCGCCAGGGGAGTGGTCGCGGTGGGTATGGGTGATCAGGATATGGCTCACCGTCTCGCCCGGGATACTGTCCAGCAAGGCCTGGATATGCGCCGGATCATCCGGCCCGGGATCGATCACCGCCACCTTGCCCTGGCCGATGATATAGGTGCCGGTACCGTGGAAGGTGAAAGCCGAGGGGTTCTGCGCCACCACGCGCCGCACCAGGGGGGTCAGCCGTGCGGCCTGGCCATAGGTGAAGTCCAACTGCTTCACGAAGGGGATGTTCATACCTGCGCCGCTCCCGGGAAAAATATTGACGTTACGTCACGTTACCGTGGTTCATCCGAGCCGGAAACGGATTGACCCGCCCCGCGCCCTTCCATAATGTTTCAACCTTGACGGCAAACATAAGCACAGAATCGTCAGGCGCGAAAAGCGCCGGCAAGGGAGGAGGCTAAGCTGTCTGAGATCGTTCAGTTGCTGTTGAACGGCCTGGCATCAGGTTGCATCTACGGCCTAGTCGCGCTCGGTTTCGTGCTGATTTACAAAGCCACCGAAATGGTGAATTTCGCCCAGGGCGACCTGATGATGCTGGGGGCCTTCGTCGCCTTCACCGTCATCGAGCTGATGGGCTACAATTACTGGGTCGGCTTCGTCGCCGCAGTCCTGGTGATGGCCGCATTCGGCTACCTGCTCGACGCCCTGATTCTGCGCCAGGTGATTGGCCAGCCGCAATTCGCCGTGGTGATGCTCACCATCGGCCTCGGTTTCATCTTCCGCGCCGGCGCCTCGATGACCTGGGGCACCGAAACGCGCGCCTTCGAAACGCCGTTCACTGGTGGCGTCACCCGGCTTGGCGGCCTGCTGATTGCCAATGTCTCCCTTTCGATCATCGCCGGCACCGCGATCCTCTGTGCAATGCTGTTCGCCTTCTTCCGCTACACCCGTATTGGCGTGGCGATGCAGGCCGCGTCGCAGAACCAGCTCGCCGCCTACTACATGGGCATTCCGGTGAAGATGATCTTCTCGCTGATCTGGGCGATCTCGGCCGGCGTTGCCGCCGTGGCCGGCCTGCTGCTGGCGCCGGTGGCGCTGATCGATGTCACCATGGGCCTGCTCGGCCTCAAGGCTTTCGCCGCCGCCGTGCTCGGCGGCTTCGGCTCGATCCCCGGTGCGGTGATCGGTGGCATGGTGATCGGTGTCATCGAGCAGTTCTCCGGCGTCTACCTTGAAGAAGGCCTCAAGGATGTGGCGGCCTACATCGTCATCCTGCTGGTGCTGTTCCTGCGTCCGCAGGGGCTGTTCGGCAATATCGGTCGCAAGCGGGTGTAGGTCATGCGTTTCTTCTTCAAGACCGACTATAACCAGGATATCAACCTCACCCGCGACAAGGTGGACCGCTTCTGGTACGGGCTGCTTTTGCTCGTGCTGCTGCTGGCGCCTTTCGTGCTGGAGGATTTCTGGCTCGGCGAGATTTCCTACGTCTTCATCCTCTCCATCGTTGGCATCGGCCTGATGCTGCTTACCGGCTATACCGGCCAGGTGTCGCTGGGCCATGCCGCGTTTCTTGGTATCGGCGCCTACACGCATGCAGTGCTGCTGCACCACGGCGTGCCGTTCATCATCGCCATCACAGCGGCAACTTTGCTTTCGGCCTTCATCGGCATGGTGATCGGTTCGCGCGTGCTGAAGCTCACCGGCCTGTACCTCGCCATTGTCACGCTGGCCTTCGCCTTCATTATCGAGCACGTGCTGGTGAAATGGGAAAGCGTCACCGGTGGCTTCAAGGGCTTCGCGGTTTCGCGTCCAGAGTATTTCGGCGTCGCGCTGACCGACGACGTGCCGTTCTATTATCTCACCTTCTTCTGCCTGGTGCTGGCGGTGCTGGCGGCGCTGAACCTGTTGCGCTCGCCAACCGGCCGCGCCTTCATCGCCATCCGCGATTCCGAGGTTGCGGCTCAGTCGATGGGCGTCAATCTGGCGCGCTACAAGACCACGGCCTTCGCCGTCTCGGCCGGCTTCACCGGCTTCGGCGGCGCATTGTTCGGGCACAAGATCGGCTATCTCGCGCCGGATGCCTTCAACATCCTGCTCTCGATCCAGTTGCTGCTGATGGTGGTGGTGGGCGGCCTCGGCTCGATCCACGGCGCCATCTACGGCGCGGCCTTCGTGGGCGCCTTGCCGGTGCTGATCGCCATCGGCCGCGACTACCTGCCTGAAACTATTGCGCGCCAGCCGGGCCTCGAGCCCGGCCTGTTCGGCCTCATCCTGGTCTGCTTCATTCTGTTCGAGCCCTACGGCATCTATGGCCGCTGGCTCAAGCTGAAGCTCTTCTTCTCGCTGTTCCCGATGTACAAGCGGGCGACATTCAAGAAGCAGAAGTCCTACACCAAGTCGGAGCGCAACCGGTGACCTTCTTCAAAGCCGAAAACATCGCCATCAACTTCGGCGGCATCAAGGCGGTGGACGGGGTCGACTTCGAGGTCGAGCAGGGCACCGTGTTCACCATCATCGGCCCGAATGGCGCCGGCAAGACCACGGTGTTCAACCTGATCAGCCGCATCTATAACCCGACCGAGGGCCGGCTGGTATTCCAGGATCAGGACATCACCAGGCTGCCGCCGCATGATATCGCCAAGCTCGGCATCGCCCGCACCTTCCAGAATATCGAGCTGTTCGAGCATGCCACGGTGCTGCAGAACCTGCTGCTCGGTCGCCATTGCCATCGCGGCTCCAACCTGCTCACCGAATTGCTGTTTCTGCCCAGCGTGCGGAAAATGGAAGTGGCGCATCGCGAGAAGGCGGAGGAGGTGATCGACTTCCTCGACCTGCAGCAATACCGCGACACCATGATCGTGAACCTGCCCTATGGTGCGCGCAAGGTGGTGGAACTGGCCCGCGCGCTCTGCACCGAGCCGAAACTGCTGCTGCTGGACGAGCCTTCCTCGGGCCTCAACACCGAGGAAACCGAGGACATGGCCTGGTGGATCCAGGATATCCGCGACGATCTCGGCATCAGCGTGCTGATGGTGGAACACGACATGAGCCTGGTGAACGAGGTGTCGGACCGCGTTCTGGCGCTGAATTACGGCCGCGTGCTGGCCACCGGCACCGCCCGCGAGGTGCAGAGCCACCCTGAAGTGGTCAAGGCGTATCTGGGGGGCTGACACGTGGCGGAACCGATCCTCAAGCTGTTGAACATCGAGACCTATTACGGTCCGATCATGGCCATCCGCGGCGTCAGCCTGGAAGTGCCGGAAGGCTCCATTGTCACGGTCCTGGGCGCCAACGGCGCCGGCAAGACCACGATCCTCAAGACCATCTCCGGCGTCATGGACCCGCAGAAGGGCAGCGTCATCTTCGAGGGCCGCGAGATCCAGAAGATGGATCCGGACAAGGTGATGCGGCTTGGCATCGGCCATGTGCCGGAAGGCCGCGAGACTTTCCCGTTCCTCACAGTGCGCGAGAACCTGATGATGGGGGCCTATACGCGGAGCGACCGCGATGGCATCGCCAAGGATATCGAGCTGGTGTTCAGCTATTTTCCGCGTCTCAAAGAGCGCGAGAGCCAGCCGGCCGGTTCGATGTCGGGTGGCGAGCAGCAGATGCTGGCGATTGGCCGCGCCCTGATGGGCCGCCCGAAGCTGCTGCTGCTGGACGAGCCCTCGCTCGGCCTGTCGCCGAAGCTGGTGAAGGAAATCTTCGAGATTGTTGTGCGCATCAACAAGGAGCAGGGCACTACTATCCTGCTCGTTGAGCAGAACGCCAATGTGGCGCTGCATACTGCGCATTTCGGCTATGTGCTCGAGGTTGGCCGCATCGTGATGGAAGATACCTGCGAGCGCCTGCTCGAGAAGGAAGACATCAAGGAATTCTACCTCGGCCAGAAGGAAGAGGGCGTGCGCGGCAAGCGCCGCTGGAAGAAACGCAAGACCTGGCGCTGAGGCTGGGAATAGGGGAGAGCGTCATGACCGCAATGAACGTGGCGATCGACAAGGACATTCTCGAAGTCATCCAGCGCGATACGATCCCGCGCTATTTCTGGCGTCGGTGCGCCGAACGTGGCGAAGCCATCGCGCTGCGCGAAAAGGATTTCGGCATCTGGAATGCCATCACCTGGCGCCAGTATGGCGAAAATGCCAAGAATACCGGCCTGGGGTTGGCTGCCCTTGGCGTGAAGCGCGGCGATGTCGTGTCGGTGATCTCGGAAGGTAACCCGCAATGGCTCTATGCCGATATGGGCACCCAGGGCATCGGCGGCGTGACGAACGGCATTTACACCACCGATTCCGCCAAGCAGGTCGAGTATATTCTCAACGACAGCCGCACCGTCGTCTATATCGCCGAGAATGAGGAACAGCTCGACAAGGCGCTGGAGGTGCGCGACCGCGTACCGACGCTGAAGAAGATCATCGTGATCGACATGGAGGGCCTGCGCGATTTCCGCGACCCGATGGTGATCAGCTTCGATGAGCTGCTCAAGCTCGGCCAGGCCTTCGGCGAACAGCATCCTGGCTTCTGGGAAGCCGAGCTGGCCAAGGGCAAGCCCGATGACCTGGCGATCCTGATCTATACCTCAGGCACCACCGGTGCACCCAAAGGCGCCATGATCAGCCACAGCAATCTGCTGTTCCAGCTTGAGAATAGCTACAAGCTGATGGAGCAGTATCCGTCCGATGAGCAGCTTTCCTTCCTGCCGCTCTGCCATATCGCCGAGCGCGGTTTCACTGTGCTGTGGCCGCTGAAATCCGGCTCGACGGTGAATTTCGCCGAAAGCCCGGACACGGTGGCGCAGAACCTGCAGGAAGTGCAGCCGACCCTGTTCTTTGCCGTGCCGCGCCTGTGGGAGAAGTTCTTCTCCGCCATCGCCATCCGCATGAAGGATGCCACGCCGATCGGCAAATGGGCCTACAAGAACGCGCTCGGCATCGGCTACCTGATGGCCGAGACCAAGCTGGAGGGCCGCACCCCCTCGCTTGGCCTGCGCGCCGCTTTCTGGCTCGCCGATCAACTGGTGCTGAAGAACGTCAAGAGCATCATCGGCATCAAGCGCTGCCGCTGGCTTGCCACGGGCGCCGCGCCGATTTCGCCCGACCTGATCAAGTGGTATCTGGCGCTCGGCATGGACATGCGCGAAGTCTATGGCCAGACCGAGAATGTCGGCCTTGCCACGGCGCCGCAGGATAACCGCCTCAAGCTCGGCACAGTGGGCAAATGCGTGCCGAACACGGAAGTGAAGATCAGCCCCGAAGGCGAAATCCTGCTGCGCGGCCCGCATGTTTTCATGGGCTATCTCAACAATCCGACCAAAACCGCCGAGACGGTGAAGGACGGCTGGCTGCATACCGGCGATGTCGGTCTCATCGACAATGAAGGCTGGGTCAAGATCACCGACCGGATGAAGGACATCATCATCACTGCCGGCGGCAAGAACATCACGCCCTCCGAGATCGAGAATCAGCTGAAATTCAGCCCCTATATCTCGGATGCGGTGGTGATCGGCGACCGCCGCAAATTCCTCACCTGCCTGATCATGATCGACCATGACAATGTGGTGAAATACGCCCAGGACCTGAACGTTCCCTTCACCAACTTCGCCTCGCTCTGCCGCACCCGCGAGGTGCAGGAGCTGATCTGGCAGGAGATCGAGAAGGTGAACAAGAATTTCGCCCGTGTGGAGACGATCAAGAAATTCCGGCTGATCGAGCAGCAGCTCACGGCCGAGGATGACGAACTGACGCCGACGATGAAGCTGAAGCGCAAGTTCGTGAATGAAAAGTACAAGGATATGATCGAGGAAATGTACCGCGGCGGCGAATAAGCCGCCTCCTTGGGGTTCAAAAAAGTCCCATAGGCCAACCTGGAGAAGGAACGACAGAGATGCGTATCAGGACTGCGATGATTGGCGGCGCCCTTGCCGCCTCGCTGGCTCTTGTGGCCGGCGCTGGCCATGCCCAGAGCGTGCGTGGCGTGAGCAAGAACGAAGTGGTGGTCGGCATGCATACCGACCTGTCTGGCCCGGCGGCGAGCTACGGCGTCACGTCGTCGAATGCCGTGCGTCTGCGCTTCGATGAAATCAATGCCCAAGGCGGCGTGCATGGCCGCAAGCTGAAGCTGATCGTGGAAGATCACCAGTATCAGGTGCCGCGTGCCGTGCAGGCCGCGAACAAGCTGATCAACCGTGACAAGATCTTCCTGATGGCCGGCGCGCTCGGCACGCCGATGAACAACGCGGTGTTCCCGGAGCAGTTCAAGGCCAACGTGCCGAACCTGTCGCCGCTCACTGCCGCGCGCTCGATGGCCGAGCCGTTCCATCCGCTGAAGTTCGTGACGCAGTCGTCCTACTACGACCACGTCCGCGTCGGCCTGAAATACATGGTGGAAAAGAAGGGCCGCAAGAAGATCTGCTCGCTCTATCAGGACACCGATTTCGGCAAGGAAATCTTCGACGCCGTGCAGGATCAGGCCAAGGCCATGAACATGCCGGTGCTGGAGACCGCCACCAACAAGCCGACCGACACCGACTTCACCGCCCAGATCACCAAGCTGCGCTCGGCGGGTTGCGATGTCATCGGCCTCGGTTCGATCGTGCGTGACGCCATCCTGCCCTATGGCACGGCCCGCAAGATGGGCTGGATGGATGTCGATTTCGTTGCCCAGTCGGCCAGCTTCGACCAGATCGTGGCTTCCGCTCCGGGCGGCGCCACCGAAGGCCTCTATGTCGGCGCCGGCACCATGATGCCGTATCGCGACACCGCCAGCCCGGTGGTTGCGGCCTGGTGGGATGCCTACAAGGCGAAGTACGGCGCTGACCCGAATATCGGCGCGGTTTATGGCCAGGTCATCGCCGACCTGATCATCCAGGCGCTGGACAAGGCCGGCAAGGATCTGACCACCGAGAAGTTCCTGGCGGGTCTGGAATCGATCGAAGGCTACCGCGATATTTTCGGTGGCCCGGTGATCAGCTTCTCCAAGACCAAGCACCAGGGCTCCAACTCGGCCTTCCTGTTCCAGGTCAAGTCGGGCCGCTTCACCATGGTGGATGGTCCGTTGACCTACTAATTTCGCGCCGGTTTCCGGCGTGAAAGGCGCCCGCGGGTTTCCCCGCGGGCGTTTTCTTTTCGCATATGCGAGATTGCGGGACGCTGAAAAATAAGGGCTGGCGCGGGTTTCTGGCTCCGCTACTATCCTCCCAATAAGAATTATAAAACCGGGAGGAGAGCACATGAGCAGGGTGACGTATGTCGGGCTGGCTGCAGTGGTGGCTTTGTCCGTTCCTTTCGCGGCTGCGGCGCAAAGCGCCAAGGTCCGCGGAGTCAGCAAGAATGAAATCGTGATCGGCATGCATACGGACCTTTCCGGTCCGGCCGCCAGCTATGGCGTGCATTCCTCGAATGCCATGCGGATGCGCATCGACGAGGTGAACGAAGCCGGCGGCATCTATGGCCGCAAGCTGAAGCTGATCGTCGAGGATAATCAGTATCAGGTGCCGCGCGCCGTGCAGGCCGTGAACAAGCTGATCAACCGCGACAACATCTTCCTGATGGCCGGTGCGCTCGGCACGCCGATGAACAATGCGGTGATGGCGGATCAGCTCAAGGCCAATGTGCCGAACATGTTCCCGCTCACGGCGGCGCGGCAGATGTACACGCCGATGCATCCGATGAAGTTCGCCGCCGGTTCATCCTACTACGATCAGGTCCGTGCCGGCATCAAGTGGATGGTGGAGAAGAAGGGCAAAAAGAAGGTCTGCACGCTCTACCAGGATACCGATTTCGGCAAGGAAATCTTCGAGGCGGCGCGCGATCAGACCCAGGCGATGAAGATCGCCCTGGTGGAAACCGCCACCAACAAGCCGGCCGATACCGACTTCACGGCGCAGATCACCAAGCTGCGTTCCGCTGGCTGCGACCTTATCGCGTCGGGCTCCATCGTGCGCGACGCCATCGTGCCCTATGGCACGGCGCGCAAGATGGGCTGGATGGATGTGGATTTCATCGGCCAGTCGGCCTCCTATGACCAGATCGTCGCCTCGGCGCCGGGCGGTGCCACGGAAGGCTTCTACACCATGGCGGGCACCATCCTGCCGTATCGCGATACGGCGCCGCCGCAGCTCGCGGCCTGGATGGACAAGTACAAGGCCAAGTACAATGCCGATGTGAATATCGGCGCCGTCTACGGTTATTCGCTGATGGACATGATCGTCCAGGGTATCGACCGTGCCGGCAAGGACCCGACGATGGACAAGTTCATCGCCGGTATGGAATCGATCAAGGGCTATCGCGATATCTTCGGCGGCCCGGTGGTCAATTTTGGCCCGGACAAGCGCCAGGGTTCGGATGAGGCTTTCCTGTTCCAGGTACAGAAAGGCCGCTTCGTGCTGATCGATGGACCCGTGAATTACGGCTCCTGAGCCCGAGACCAGCGGCCGGCGGCAAAACCGCCGGCCGTTTTTTTGTTTCCGCGTAATACAAAACAAAAAGACGACCAGGGAGGTCTCATGTCCGCTACCCGCGTTCGTATCGCGGCCGCCATGCTGTGCGGTGCCGCCATCGTCACATTCACCGCTGCGCCGGCGCAAGCCCAGGGCAAGGGCCAAGGCATCACTAAGACCGAGATCATCATCGGTACCCATACCGATCTTTCCGGCGTGGCCGCGGCTTTCGGGGTGCATTCCTCCAATGCAGCACGCATGCGCTTTGATGAAGTGAATGCGGCCGGCGGCATTCATGGCCGCAAGATCCGCTATGTCATCGAGGACAGCCAGTATCAGGTGCCGCGCGCGGTGCAGGCGGCGAACAAGCTGTTGAACCGCGACAAGGCGATGCTGCTGCTGCTTGGCGCCGGCACGCCGATGAACAATGCAGTGATCCCGGATGCCATCAAGCTGGGTGTGCCGAACATGTTTCCGCTATCCTGGGCGCGGCAGCTTTACGAGCCGTTCCATCCGTTGAAATGGGCTGCCGGCGCCTCCTACTACGCCCAGATGCGTGGCGCGGTGAAGTATTTCGTCGAGCAGAAGGGCAAGAAGAATATCTGCGCGCTGTATCAGGACACCGATTACGGCCGCGAGATTTTCGAGGGCGCGCGAGATCAGACCCAGGCGATGAATATTAAGCTGGTGGAGACCGCCACGCACAAACCCACCGATACGGATTTCACCGCACAGCTTACTCGCCTGCGCGCGGCCAATTGCGATCTGATCGTGCTGGGCGCCATCATCCGCGACTCCATCGGCGCGCCGTCCACGGCCAAGAAGATGGGCTGGAATGTCGATATGGTTGGCAGCACCGCCACCTTCGATCTCAATGTGTCGAGTGCGCCGGGCGGTGCCACGGAAGGCCTCTACACCATGACGCAGATCGAGGCGCCATATCGTGACTCGCCCAATCCGGCGATCCGGCAATGGGTCGAGCGTTATCATGCCAAGTTCAATACCGATCCGAACCCGGCGGCGCAGTTCTCCTACGTCGCGGCCGATCTTGTTGTCATGGGGCTCGATCGCGCCGGCAAGGACCTCACCACCGAGGGTTTCCTCAAGGCCATGGAATCGATCCAGGGCTATGCCGATATCTTCGGCGGCCCGGTGATGACGTTTGGCGCTGGCAAGCGTCATGGCACGGATTCCGTATTCATGGTGCAGGTGAAGAGCGGTCGCTGGGTACGTGTCACGGATTCATTGAGCTGATGATTTCTTGAACTGAAGTTCGGCCCCGCGAGGGGTGCAAATCCTGGCCCGGCATGGCAAAACCATGCCGGGCTTTTTCTTCACGGTATCGCAGCATGTCTTCGGCCATATCTCCGGTCATGTCCCAGGAACGCCAGACGGCGATCGGCATCGGCTACATGGTGATGGCGGCGGCGGTTTTCGGCGTCATGGATGCGCTGGTCAAGTGGCTGGCCGGCAGCTATCCCACGGCGCAGATCATGTTCTGCCGCAGTTTCTTCGCCTTTCCGCCGATCCTGTTCATGCTCTGGCGCAATGGCGGCGGCATTGCTTCGCTGCATACCAGGCGGCTGGCCGGCCACGGCATCCGTTCGATCTATGGCTGCCTGGCGATGTTGTGCTTCTTCTATTCCTACCGCACGCTGCCGCTGGCCGATGTCACCGCGATTTCCTTCTCGGCGCCGATCTTCGTAGCCGTGCTCTCGGTCTGGCTGCTGAAGGAAAAGGTCGGGCCGCACCGCTGGTCGGCCATTCTGGTCGGCTTCCTCGGCATGCTGGTGATCCTGCGGCCGGGCCAGGGCGAGGGCGGTATTCCCGCCGCTTCGCTGCTCGTGGTGCTGGCCACCTTCTTCTATTCGATGGCGCTGATCCAGATCCGCAAACTCACCGCCACCGAAAACTCTGTGACCACGGCTTTCTACTTCACCGGCTTCTGCACCATCTATACCGGCCTGCTGATGCCATGGTTCTGGGTGGCGCCCACGGCTGCCGACTGGCCGTTGCTGATCGGCGTCGGCCTGCTCGGCGGCCTGGCGCAGCTATTCATGACCCGCGCCTTCTCATTGGCGGCAGCATCCATCGTGGCGCCGTTCGACTATACCCACCTGCTCTGGTCGGTGCTGCTCGGCTGGTATCTGTTCGGGGATTTTCCCGATATGTGGACCTGGGCTGGCGCCGCAATCGTGATCGCCAGCGGTCTCTACATTCTCTATCGGGAGACTGTTCGGAAACGCGTGGTTCCGGCAACCGCCTGGTCGGAGTGAGAGGATTCGAACCTCCGGCCCCTAGCTCCCGAAGCTAGTGCTCTACCAGGCTGAGCTACACTCCGTCCGGCGGTTGCGGGCGTTTGTATAGCGCCTAGCCGCCCCCGGTTCAAGCGGTGGCCGGGGGAAATCGCGGCAGTCCTGTTACAGGGGTTAAAGCGCTCTGTGGATTGCGAAATCCACCGCCTCGGCGAGAGCGTCGCGCATCGCGCCGGGCTTGAAGCCGGCAAGTTGAGCCTTGGCCTGGGCGCCATAGCGGCGGGCACGTTCCAGGGTCTCGGCCAGGGTGCCGTGCTGGCGCATCAGGCGCAAAGCCTCGGCGAAATCCTCCGGCGTCTGCTGCTCCGGGGTCTCGATCACCCGGCGCCAGAAAGCGCGCTCAGCCTCCGAGCCGCGGTTGAAGGCCAGCACGACGGGCAGGGTCACCTTGCCTTCGCGGAAATCATCGCCGGTATTCTTGCCCAGGGTCGCGCCGTCGGACGCGTAATCCAGGGCGTCGTCGATGAGCTGGAAGGCAATGCCGAGATCGCGGCCATAGGCATCCATCGCCTCGGCCTCGGCCAACGGCCGGTCCGCCACCACGGCGCCAACGCGGCAGGCGGCGGCGAACAGGGCCGCCGTCTTGCTCTCGATCACCTTGAGGTAATCGGCTTCGGTGGAATCCATGTCATTGGCGGTCATCAGCTGCAGCACTTCGCCCTCGGCGATCACGGCAGAGGCGCCGGCCAGGATGCGCAGCACCTCCAGCGAGCCGGATTCCACCATGAGCTGAAAGGCACGGCTGAACAGGAAATCCCCCACCAGCACGGAGGCCTGGTTGCCCCACACCACATTGGCGGTTTCAGCACCACGGCGGCGCTCGGATTCGTCCACCACATCGTCATGCAGCAGCGTGGCGGTATGGATGAATTCGACGCAGGCGGCGAGCAGGATCTGTTTATCCCCCTCGTAACCGCAGAGTTTGGCGGCGCCGAGCGTGAGCAGGGGGCGGATACGTTTGCCGCCGGAGGCGATAAGGTGGTGTGCCAGTTGCGGAATCAACTGCACATCGCTCTGCATGCGGGCGATGATCTCGCGGTTGCATGCGTCCATCTCGGCCGCGACAAGGCGGCGCAGCGGCTCTATGCTGGGGGTGCCGCCGGGGCTCGGCATGATGATCGGGGCCGGTTGCGACACTGGGGCAATTCCTGTGGCAAGACTGAAAACGCGTTTGTCGGAGCATAGTTGGCATGCTCTCGTGGTCAAGCGCCGGGCGCTGCACGAGCCTGGCACTGCACCGGGGGCTGTGTGTGACTGACCGGGAATCGGCCGATTTCGCCCAGGATACCACCCTGGATGCGCTGCTGGGCGGCCGGGTGCAGCTTAAGCAGCCGCGCAAGGGCCAGCGGGCCAGCGCCGATGCGGTGATGCTGGCGGCCGCCGTGCCGGCGCGGCGCGGCCAGCGGGTGCTGGAACTGGGCTGCGGCACCGGGGTGGCGATGCTCTGCCTCGCCGCCCGGGTGCCCGGGCTGGAGGTGGATGGCATCGAATTGCAGCCGGGCCTGGTGGCGCTGGCACAAGGCAATATCGCCGCCAATGGCCAGGAGCAGCGGCTGCGGGCCTTTGCCGGCGACCTGCGCGAGCGCAAAAGCTTAGGCCCGGGTGTGGCGCCGAACAGCTACGACCAGGTTTTTGCCAATCCGCCTTATTTCGATCCGGCGCGTCACCGGGTGGCGACGGATCCCGGCCGCGCCCTGGCCCGCCATGGCGGGGTAAAGGGGGAATTGGCAGCCGGGGCCGATGCCACCGCCTGGATCGGCGCCATGCTGCGCTATTGCCGGCCCGGCGGACGGCTCACCTTGATCCAGCGGGTGGAACAATTGGGTGCCCTGCTGGCCGCGCTGGAGCCAAAAGCCGGTGGCATCGAGGTGATTCCGCTGCATTCCAAGCCCGGCCAGGCAGCGAAACGGCTGATCCTGCGTGCCGTGAAGGGTGGCAAGGCGCCGCTCACTCTGCGGCCCGGCCTGGTGCTGCACCGCCCGGATGGCGGCTATTTCCCGGAAATCGATGCCGTATTGCGCGACGGCGCGGCACTGCCCATATAGAATGGCTGAATGGAATGGCGAAACAGGGCCGGATGACCCGACACGATGCTTAAATACCTGCTGCTGATCAGCGTGATCGCCGCAGCCTATTATGGCTACCGCTATTACAACCGCCTGGAAGAGGCAAAGCTGAAGGCTGCCGAAGAGGCCAAGCTGCGCGAGCAGGCGAAGCCTCCGGCGGAGGCCCCGAGGCCGAGTCAGGCAGCCGAAATGGGCGGTGAGGACATGGTTGCCTGTCCCGGCTGCGGCACCTACCGGCCGGTCGGTGTCACCACGCCCTGCGAGACGCCTGGCTGTCCCACAACGCGGGCCTGAATCACGGCGGGCCGTGATTCACAGGCTGGCCTGAACGCGCTGCGACTCGGGCGGCGTGAAAAACCTATTCCGCAGTGCAAAAATGCAGTTCTGGCGGGCGCTTGACCGGGGGCGGCACGGCCTTTAAGGTCCGCCCGATTTTCCGTCACCCCTGGCACGGATCGGCAGCATAATGGCGCCCACCGGACAGCCCGTATCACACGCTTTCCAGGACCTGATTCTTGCGCTGCAAGGCTATTGGGCGCGTCAGGGCTGCACGATTCTGCAGCCCTACGACATGGAAGTCGGCGCCGGCACCTTCCATCCCGCCACCACGTTGCGCGCATTGGGTCCTGAACCGTGGAACGCGGCCTATGTGCAGCCCTCGCGCCGCCCCAAGGATGGCCGCTACGGCGAGAACCCGAACCGCCTGCAGCATTACTATCAGTTCCAGGTGATCCTGAAGCCGAGCCCGGCGAATGTGCTCGACCTTTATCTCGACTCGTTGGCCGTACTCGGCATCGACCACAAGCGCCATGACATCCGCTTCGTGGAAGACGATTGGGAAAGCCCGACGCTTGGCGCCTGGGGCCTGGGCTGGGAGGTCTGGTGCGATGGCATGGAGGTGACGCAGTTCACCTATTTCCAGCAGGTCGGCGGCTACGACTGTTCGCCGGTTTCCGCCGAGATCACCTACGGGCTTGAGCGCCTGGCGATGTATATCCAGGGCAAGGATCGCGTCTACGATCTGGATTTCAACGGCCGTGGTGTCAGCTATGGCGATGTGTTCCTGCAGGCCGAACAGGAATTCTCTGCCTACAATTTCGAACACGCCGATACCGAGCAGCTATTCCGCCGCTTCAACGATGTGGAAGCCGAGTGCAACCGGCTGGTCGCCGTCGGCCTGGCGCTGCCGGCCTACGACCAGTGCATGAAAGCCAGCCACACCTTCAATCTGCTGGATGCGCGCGGCGTTATCAGCGTCACCGAGCGCGCCGCCTATATCGGCCGCGTGCGGGCGCTGGCCAAGGCCTGCTGCACCCAATGGCTGCGTTCGCGCGGCCATCTGCCGGAAGGAACGCCGTGATGCTCGGCGAATTGCTGCTCGAGCTACATAGCGAGGAAATTCCGGCACGGATGCAGCAGCGTGCTGCCGAGGATCTGCAGCGCCTGGTCAGCGATGGCCTGCGCCAGGCCAGCCTGGGCTTCATCGAAGCCACCGCCTATTGCACGCCGCGCCGTCTGGCGCTGGTGGTGAAGGGCCTGCCGCGCGCCCAGTCCGATATTCGTGAAGAGAAGAAGGGGCCGCGCGTCGGCTCGCCGGATCAGGCCGTGCAGGGTTTCCTGCGTTCGGCCGGGCTCACCAGCCTGGAGCAGTGCGAGAAGCGCGATACCGGCAAGGGCGAATTCTGGTTCGCGGTGATCGAGAAGCAGGGCCGTGCCACGGCCGAAGTGCTGCAGGAATTGCTGCCCACAGCACTGGCCGCGCTGCCCTGGCCGAAATCGATGCGCTGGGCCGATCACTCCTTGCGCTGGGTGCGCCCGTTGCACAGCATCCTCTGCCTGTTCGAAGGCCAGGTGGTGCCGTTCAGCTTCGGCCATCTCAAGGCCGGCGACAGCACCCATGGCCACCGCTTCATGGCGCCGAAGCGCCTGGTGGTGCGCGATGCCGCCGATTGGCTGCGCAGCCTGCGCGGCGCCTATGTCGAGCCGGATTTCAATGCCCGCCGTGAATTGATCCTCAAGGATGCGGCCTTCGCTGCCGGCAACGAGAAGCTCACCCTGGTTGACGATCCGGGCCTGGCCGATGAAGTCGCGGGCCTGGTGGAGCAGCCGGTGGTGCTGCTCGGCGCAATCCCACAGGCCTTCATGGATGTGCCGCGCGAAGTGCTGACCACGGCGATGCGCACGCATCAGAAGTATTTCTCGCTGAACGATGCCGAGGGCCGGCTGGCGCCGCGCTTCGTCATCGTTGCCAACACGTTGACCAACGATGGTGGCAAGCAGGTCGTCGCCGGCAACGAGCGCGTGCTCGCCGCGCGCCTTTCGGATGCCAAGTTCTTCTGGGACCAGGACCGCAAGCAGCGCCTTGATGCCCGCCTGCCGGGCCTCAAGGACATCGTGTTCCATGCCAAGCTCGGCACGCTGGCCGAGAAGTCGGCGCGTATCGAGCGCCTGGCTTTCGAGATTGCCGGCCTGGTCGGCGCCGATACGAAGCAGGCCCGCCGTGGCGCAGAGCTTGCCAAGGCCGATCTGCTCACCGGCCTGGTCGGTGAATTCCCCGAATTGCAGGGCATCATGGGCCGCTATTATGCGCGCCATGACGGCGAGTCCGATGCGGTGGCGGAAGCCATCGCGCAGCATTACTCGCCGCAGGGCCCGACCGACCGCTGCCCCTCGGATCCGGTGGCGGTGAGCGTCGCGCTGGCCGACAAGATCGACATTCTTACCGGCTTCTTCGCCATCGACGAGAAGCCGACCGGTTCCAAAGATCCCTATGCCCTGCGCCGTGCCGCGCTGGGCGTTATCCGTATCATCCTGGAAAACAAGCTTAGCATCGCGCTGAAGCCGCTATTCGCCTCGGCGCTGTCGCTGCATTCGGCCAAGGCCGAAGCGGGCCGCGATGTGCCGGATGAATTGCTGCGCTTCTTCGTCGACCGCCTCAAGGTGTTCCTGCGCGAGAAGGGCGTGCGGCATGATGTGATCAGCGCCGTGTTCGCTATTGGCGGCGATGATGACCTGCTGCGCGTGGTGGCCAAGGCCGAGGCGCTGGGTGCCTTCCTGGCCTCCCAGGATGGTGGCAACCTGCTGACCGCCTATCGCCGCGCCAATAACATTGTCCGCGCCGAACTGAAAAAGACGCCGGACTTGCCGCTCAGCGATGTGGCGGAAGGCTTCCTCAGCCAGATCGAAGAGAAGGCGCTGGCCGCCTGCCTGGCCGAGATCGGCCGCGCCGAGGGCGCTGGCGCCACTGATGCTGTCGGCTTCGCCAAGTATCTCGCCGCACTGGCCCTGATGCGCCAGCCGGTGGATGCCTTCTTCGAGCGCGTCACCGTCAATGCCGAAGATGCGGCCCTGCGCCGCAACCGCTTAAGCCTGCTTGCCGCTGTCGCCGGCAGCATGGATCGTATCGCCGACTTTTCGCAAATCGAGGGATGATTTTGTCATGGCTAAGCCCAAGACCAAGTCGAAAACCGTGAAGAAGACCGTAGCCAAGAAAGTCGTGGCCAAGAAGGCTGCGCCGAAGAAGGTTGCGGCCAAGAAGGTCGCTGCGCCGAAGGCCGCGACGAAGGGCAAGCTGGTCTATTCCTTCGGCGACGGCCGCGCCGATGGCCGTTCCGAGATGCGCGAGCTGCTGGGCGGCAAGGGCGCCAATCTCGCCGAGATGAGCAATCTCGGCCTGCCGGTGCC